>Ga0335070_10001356_pt1 | contig 28204 bp, 29 predicted proteins | sample Lox_Sample_13_FD_206722 | JGI IMG/M metagenome (GOLD analysis project Ga0335070, IMG submission 206722) | Soil microbial communities from Loxahatchee National Wildlife Refuge, Florida, United States - Lox_Sample_1.3 | ecosystem: Environmental > Terrestrial > Soil > Wetlands | place: USA...
GACTGACCGGGGTTTCCCGCTTCACCATGAATTCGCTTCTCATGAGGACTTCCGTCCTGTCGGCGTATTCGTGGCGGTCCAGTAACTTACGGGCGACAACGCTGCAGAGGTTTTCGATCTCCTTGACGTCCCCGTCTATCGCCTGCTGAAGTACTTCGTCGATGACCTCAAAGTTCCGGGAAAGATTGGCACCTTTAAGACTTCCCGGCAGGTCAACGAAGACATCGAAATTCGAGATAAAAATTACCGGGCGCCTGTCTGCACGTGACACCTCAACAAGTTTTTTCACGTTTTTCACGCCGACCCGGGTGAGGTTAATCCTGACATCCGGGCATGTCGACTGGACATCAGGTAAAACCCCTCCAAATTTGGGCTCCGTTCTCTCAATAATGATAAATCGCTCTCCAATGGATAGCTGACAAAGATTCCGTTTCTAATCTTTTTATAACATATTTATGTGCTTTGTTGATGATAGTAAAGAGAGGATCATGCTAAAAAAATATTATGATACTGATGCCGATCTTGGAGTCCTTTCCAAAAAACGCATCGCAGTGATCGGGTATGGCTCCCAGGGGAGGGGACAGTCTCTTAACCTGCGGGATAGCGGGCTGGACGTGGTTATCGGCCTTCGGCAGGGGAAAAGCTGGGATGCTGCAGTTTCTGACGGTTTTTCGGTCTATCCAGTGAGTGAAGCCGTGAAAATGGCTGATATAATTCAGATACTGCTGCCGGATGAGAACCAGGGAAATGTATACAGGGCCGAAATTAAACCCTACCTTGCAGAAAACAAGACCCTTATGTTCTCGCACGGGTTCAATATCCATTTCGGGCAGATCGTTCCTCCCGAAAACGTCAATGTGATTATGGTAGCCCCGAAAGGGCCTGGTTTCATGGTCAGGCGGCAGTATGAGGAAGGCAAGGGAGTGCCTGCTCTTATCGCGGTCCAGCAGGATTATTCCGGAAATGCACATGCCATCGCATTGGCATATGCAAAAGGCATCGGCGCGACCCGGGCAGTAGTGTTTGAAACATCCTTTCGGGAAGAGACCGAAACCGATCTTTTCGGTGAACAGGCTGTCCTTTGCGGGGGTATTACCTCGCTTATCAGGGCAGGTTTTGAGACGCTTGTGGATGCAGGCTATGCTCCCGAGATGGCGTATCTCGAAGTATTGCATGAGACCAAGCTGATTGTGGACCTGATTTATGAAGGTGGTTTCACGAAAATGAGGCGGTACGTCAGCAATACGGCCCAGTACGGGGACCTGACCAGGGGACCGCGGGTAATCGGGCCCGAGTCACAGCTTGCTATGGCCGAGATTCTGGAGGAGATCCAGAACGGTCAGTTTGCACGCGAATGGATGCTCGAAAATATGGTCAACCGGCCGGTATTTAATGCCCTGACCAGGAGGGACGAGGGCCACCTGATAGAGGAAGTCGGGGCTGAAATCCGGGCGCTGATGCCGCAGTTCCGGAACCAGTAATAATTCATTTTTTTCTCGAAAAAAAGCAATATATGCAGGAATTACTGATTACTATCGTATATTCATATTCAGGGATACCCCGAGTAATTTGATGGATTCAACGGAAGATTTCTGGGATAAAGGAGCTCCCCTTGTGGAATTTAAAAACATCACCGTCATACGGGGAGGACGGCCCCTTCTTGATTCCCTGTCGGTAACCATGCAGGGAGGTGAACATATTGCCGTCCTCGGTCCCAATGGTGCAGGGAAAACGGCATTCATCCGGACAATCACCCGCGAATATTACCCTCTCGTCCTGAACGGGTCCTCATCCAGGATATGGGGGAGAGACCGCTGGAATGTTCGGGAGCTCCGATCGGCACTCGGGATCGTCTCAAATGACCTCCAGTTTGTATTCTCCCGCGACCTCTCTGGAATGGAAGTCATTGTATCGGCTTTTTTTGACAGCGTGGGGCTTTTTTTAAGGGAAGCGACGCCGGAAATGATCAGGAAAGCAGAGGAGATCATGGAATTTCTTGAGATTTCGCATCTGAAGGAGAGAAAGATGACTGAAATGTCGACTGGAGAGGCACGGCGGTTCCTCATTGCCCGGGCCCTGATCCATGGACCGAGAGCCCTTGTCCTGGATGAACCGACGAACAGCCTGGACCTCCATGCTTTGCACAAATTCCGCAGCATCCTCCGGAAAATAGCCCGTTCAGGAACCGGGATAGTCCTTGTCACCCATAACCTGCAGGACATCATACCGGAAATATCAAGAGTAATTCTCATGAAAAGCGGAAGGATCATCAAAGACGGGCCTAAAGAAACAATTCTTACCGATGAAACTATTGGCGGACTATTCGGTGTGCCGGTGAGGGTAAGGACCGATTACGGTTATTACTATGCGACCGGTTATTGATTCATGGTTTCCGGGGAAGGCACTGTTAGTTTTTTTATCAGCCCGGGTAACTGGGTAAAGCCGGGATATAATTCAGAACTTCCAATCAGATTCTTACCGATTTTTCATTGGGAACTGAGTTATGCCCGATTCCTGTAAACCAGCCGGCATGTAGCCATATATCTATAAAACCTGGCTAGAGCTGACGAACCGCAGGTTGTTACTGCCCCATACTTATTACCCCGCCAAGACCAATACACTATAACTATGTCAGATTCATACGAGGCACTTTTAAAGAAGGCATACAGCGGCATGACGGAGGTCAGCGAGTCGCACGAACGGTTCAATGTGCCCGAGGCGAAGAGCTATATCGAGGGAAAGACCACGGTTCTTGAAAATTTTTCAGAAATTGCAGATATGGTCAGGAGAGACAAGGACCACCTGATGAAATTCATGCTCGGAGAACTCGGGACAGCGGGCAAGATCGATGGCAACAGGGCGATATTCAATGGTAAATTTGAAAGCTCCCTGATTAACTCCCTGATCAGGAGTTACGTGGAAGACTATGTGATATGTTCCGAATGCGGGCGGCCCGATACGCGCCTTGTGAAGGACGACCGCTTCCTCCTGCTCAGGTGTGATGCATGCGGAGGTCACAGGCCCGTAAAGAAACGGAAAGCACGGACGGAACCTTTAGGGAGCGAACTCACGGAAGGATCGGTGCTTGATGTAGAGATACAGTCCGTTTCCAAGAGAGGCGACGGGGTTGTCAAAATGGGGAAATATATCATGTATGTGGCAAACTCGAAACCCGGGCAGCAGGTCAAAGTCAGGATTGCCCGTATATCCGGGTCGATCGTATTCACCGAACGCGCTGAGTAAATTGCCCTCCGGGGAACCCCGGGTTCTGTCTATTCATTTCATAATTTTGTGAAACTCAAGCACTATTGAAATCTAAAAAAAATTATGGGGATAGGGTAAAATCCGCCCCTAACCTATAGTTTATGCAATTATTTTGATTTCAAACAGACCTAGTGGGGAAGCTTTTATTTCTCGTTACTATCATTTTTTATTAGGACGTCTATTCAATAAGTTCGCGGTTAAATCTTAAAATCACGTGTAATTGGATTCGGTTCTATCCCGACGGGGGTTGCCACAGCAGCGGGGCAAAGCCCGAGAGCGTCATTGAATATCGATAGAGTAAGAAATGTATCAGGGGTCGATGTTACCTAAATCACCAAAATTATTAAATTCCGGCTGGTCTGAAAAAGTCAGACCGGAAGTCAATAACCCTTTCTTTTTCATGCTCATCTATGGGTAAAAGGGCTCATAGCGCGCTTTGTTGAAAACCCGCCTTCGAAGCATTCCCGTCTCTCACCAGATGTTGTTATTGTTCTTATAATTCCAGACTGGTTCATATGAGTTGGCATTCCTGGGGCTTCGCCCCGCCCGTTACGGCGAACCCGGGTAAAACAGGGACCGTACCCAAAAACGATCATATTTCTTCGTTCACGATTGACCGATGCCCAATGGTTTGAGAGGGAACAGTCGGGGATGGAGGGTGGAAACCCGCCTGCCGCGGGGATGCGTACAGAACAGGTGAGAAATTCAGCGCAGCCAAAAGATAATGAAACACGCTGAAAATTAAACGAAAAAATGATGAAAAAAAATTTATTATGCCTTTAAGGAAATGTTACAGTTCCATGACCTGGGAAAGGCATTCATCGCAATAACCCGATATCCTTTCACAGGCATCCTTAATCACGGTCAGCGGATCTTTTTTGCCATTCGTGGTCACGAGCAGTTCGGGATCGGAAAACTGGAATTCTATCACGTATCGTGCTACATCGACGTCAGGGTCTCTTAAGATCTCTTCCGTCAGGGCATTCATAAACGTATGGCCCTCCCCCTGGATAATCAGCCTGGCTTTGTCCTTTTCCAGCTCGAGTACCTTAATATTCATCCACCTATGTGTGGGCAGGTAGCTCCTATAATGGTATTGGTTGCCGGACAATGAGGTGAAATGGCCGGAATGGGGTGAGAAGATTCGTATCCGGGGATTAATCCTGCTGAATCCTGAACCGCATGCGAAGGTAGCAGCAATAGTAATTACGGCAGAATAAAACACTCGCCATCCTTTCCGGTATAGGGCAGGCCCCAATCGATTGCGTGGCTCATGTGAACGCACCTATATTCCGGGACTCCAAGATCTTCAGCAAAAGCTACAGCATCCCGGTAATTCATATGTTTTGACACATGATAGCCGTCAGGAACAAGCGCGTCCACGAAGAGCAATTCTACACCTTTCAGAAATTCCATGCTCTCGGCGGGGATTTCAGCCCGGGTATCCCCGGTATACCCGATACGACTCGTTCCGTTACTGACGATCAGGCCACAGCTGTATGCCGGCGGGTGATTTACGAGAATCAGGGTCAGGGTCATTCCGAAGAGGGAAAATGAGGTAAACGGTTCAACAGGGTTTCTTGGAAATGGAAGAAACCCGAATATTCCGCCGCAATATGAGAGTACCGGCGGAGCTGCATATACCGGAGGGAGGTGCTGCACCCGGTAAAACTCCCCGTATCCCATAAAATGGTCATAGTGACCGTGGGTCCAGATGACCGCATCGATTATCGGGGATCCCTGCAGGAGGAGCTGCTGCCTGAGGTCGGGGGAGGAATCAATGAGGACATAGTGACCCTGATTTTCGAGGAGAAGGGAAGTCCTTAACCTCATTGCCCCGGTTTCCCTGGCAAAGGAACAACGGGGGCATGAACAACCGATTTTGGGGGTACCTATCGCGTCGCCTGTACCAAGGAGCGTGACCTTCATATTACAACCAGTTCAGCCGTCTGATCGTACCCCGGCCCCTGATAATTTCGATGCCCTTCTCGATATCGCTCTGCGACAGGGTCCTCCTGTCTCCGATAATCGCGGTAAGGGTCGCTTCCTTGACCACCATCCTGATATCAGAACCTGAAAGACCATCGGTCTGCGCTGCGAGATAGCGGAAATCGCATTCGCACCCGACTGAGGCGGTCACCTTCTTCAGGATCTCCTCCCGCATCTCTTCGTTTGGCAGGGAAAATTCGACAACCTCGTCAAACCTCCGCCATGCTGCTTCGTCAAGGAGTTGCGGGTGATTAGTCGCCCCAATGAGGAGGACGCCAAATTTTACCAGGTTTATTTTATCGATATTTTTAAGGAGAGAGTTGACCGCCCGTTTCATTGCGCCGTGATCGTCGGTTACGCGGCTCTTGGCGACATAGTCGAATTCATCGATGAACAAAATACACGGTGCCAGTTTTTTAGCAAATTCAAAAATTTTATCGATATTCTTTGAGGTCTCGCCAAGATACTGGGACGTGACCATCGAGAGCCTCACCTCAATGATTGGCGTATGCATTGCATGCGACATCGCGAGGGCCAGGGATGTTTTCCCCGTCCCCGGCGGCCCGACGAAAAGAAGTTTCCCTACCTCATGGATGCGGTGCTTTAAAAGAAAATCCCGGTGCTTTATCGCGATGTCCATCTTTCTGATCGTATCGAGCTGTTCGGGACTGCAGACCAGGTCGGTCATCTGCTGGTCGATCTCTTCGGGTGCGTTAATGATAACGAGATCCATGGCCGCCCTGAGACGTTCGTCTGCTGCAAGGATCTCAGAAATCTTTCCTTCAAGATAGGCTTTACTGTCCTCGAATGGTGGATTGGCGGCACGTACGCTGCTATATGAAACCCCGGACGCATCAAAATTTTCAAAATAATACGCAAGAGCCGGGTTCTTTTTTATATCCGGAAGTCCCCCGTTTTTTATAAACCAATTTGCGGCAGCTTCAAGAGCCGGTATTCTGAAACGCTGGCCGAACTCCTCATATATGACTACCGGGTTGTGAGCGACTTTCGCACGCGGGTCGTCAATATGGAGTACTCTCCTGATGGTGCTTTCACTGACCGTTACCGGGCGTTTAATCCCTGAAGGACTGCCCAGTCCGAACATGACGCGATGGTCGGGGGTCAGGTCATTAATATCGAGATTCAGGTTCTGGTTAAAAATTTCCGCGCTTAAAAGCACGTCCAGTATCTTGAGGGTATCAGAGTTGCCAGCCATGACTGTAACTTCTAGTATTCATTCTGGCACAGGATAAGATTATCTCATATCGTTGTGACCACGCAGCCCTCACCGGTGACTATCACGGTGTGCTCGTGTTGGGAAACAAGGGACCCCGGTATATCTGAAAGCACCGGGAAACCATGGAGAACACCCGATCTTGTAAGCGAGGAAAGGGCTATATCGGGTTTTGGATCATGCAGCCATCTCTTTGCGAAGGGCATGCCCCGGCGCTCCCGGACTTCCTCCATAATCTGCCGGGCAGCAGGCAGGCGGACCGGTTTTTGCGATATCTGTGAAAAAATCTCCACCCTTCGCTTTTCATTGACATGCCCGCTGCCGGTCGTTGCGAAGGGTTCTATGGCAAAGACCATACCCTCCTTGAGAACGGTTCCTCCGGTAAGACCGATATTCGGAATACCAGGTCCCGTGTGGACGACGAACCTGTCAAGACCATGGCCTGTGAGATTGCTTATCGGGCGATATCCACGTTTTTGTATTTCCGACTGGATTACCGTCCCGATCTCCCCGGTCGTTACCCCCGGTCTGACCATGCCGATCGCATGCTCCAGCGCAGATTTTGACGCTTCAAGCAGGAGATCATTATTACCAAGATCAACCGTTACTGCGGTATCTGCAATGTACCCTTCGACATGAATGCCGAGATCAAGTTTTACGATATCTCCTTTTCTGAATACCCGGGTGTCATCTGGGGATGCAGTGTCATGTGCAGCATCTTCGTTGAGCGATACATTCAACGGAAAGGCCAGCCCTGACCCCTCAGCGTATGCAAGATCTTCAATAAATCCGACAACGTCGAGATAGGAAGCACCCGGTCTTATCTCCTGTGCCCCTTTTTTGATTACCGATGCGGCAAGAGTGCCTGCCTGCCGGTAATTTTCGAATATTTCTTCATCCATAGCGATTACCCGAGGATAAACTCCCGTGGGAATTTTGTAAAGGATTTGAACCCTTCTCCCGTTACTGCCCCGGTATTTTCAAGTCTTATCCCACCTTTTCCCCGGTAATATAAGCCTGGCTCTACGGTGATCACATTGCCTTTCACCAGTTCCTTTCCGGCCGGGCCCAGTGTGGGTAACTCATGTACCTCAAGCCCCACCCCATGTCCAAGGTTATGGGTGAACCCCTGAGTATTACTTTCAAACCCCTTATCCCTGAAGAAGTCGACAACAGCCTGGTGGACTTCCGACCCTTTTGCCGCCGGCCGGACGGCAGACATGCCGAGGTCCTGGGCTTCCCTCACGGCATCGTACATTTCGATGATATCGGCTGAAGGTTCTCCCTTCACGACGGTCCGGGTCATGTCCGTATAATACCCCGTCATATCATGTGCGGGAAAAGTATCGATTACTATCGGTTCCGATTCCAGGAGCGAACCAGTGCCGAGAACGTGAGGTAAGGCCGTTTCCCTTCCGCAGGAGACGATGGTATCGATCGCATGGCACCCGTAATCCATCAGTGTTTTATGCATCAGGGAACGAACCGTCTCAGACGTAAGGGGTTTCCCGTTGTGGAATAATACCCCTTTCTTTGGTTTGGATGCCTGTATCAGCGATACCGCCTGTTCCATAGCGATATCCGTCGCAGACTGGACGGTCCTGATGTTTTTCATTTCCTCAGCCGATTTTTTTGCCCTCATCGCCCCGACCGTCCCGGTATCCAGCACCACCTCGCAGAACTGCGAAAGATGGTAGCCAATTCCATACGGAAATGAACCCGGAATGAGTACTTTCTTACCTGCCTGGACTGAGATTATTTTTGCATAGGCCATTTCCGGACGGGGGTCCTCCCTGAGGTAGTCGAGGAGGCCGGATTCTCCGCGGGACATTATTGTGGCGATCGATTCCCTCGAAGCTCGCTCGTATTCCATCTGGCTGACAACCATCGTTCCGGTTTTTCCTGTTTTTTTAATGTAAAGCACCGGATCTTCAGTCCGGAAACGGGTCAGATACCTGATATCGGGATTCTGTGAGGAACCGAATGCCACATAAGCATCTGCGTCCTGCTCCGTGATCGTGCGGTCCAGCAATTCCATAATACTATTCAGTTCGCGGTAAAACCACAAGTACTTTTATGATAAGGATAACCTATTGATAATGGACGAGAAGACAAAAGAAGGGTTTAAATTAAAATTTTATACACTCGTAATTTTATTAAACCTGGTTGTTTTACTTGCAGCATTGGCGGTGGTCGGCTTCTTTCTCGCCCCGAAACCCTATAACATTGTCATTGCAGTAGTGCTGCTGCTCGTCGTTATCGCACTATCCCTTTACTCTGCCAGACGATACCGTGTAACAAAAAAATGGCTTGATGAGCAGGATTGAACCTGGAGTTCTGACAGGAGAACTAAAATGGGGAGAAACTGAAGATCATGCTTCAGAAAATGAAGGCCGAAATCGAACTCCTCACACGGCATGTCCTCGTCGTCCGGGCAGTCATGGAAAACCAGCCGATCGGCATCATGAAACTTTCAGAACTCCTGGACCTCCCGTTCCACCGGATCAGGTATTCGTTACGGGTGCTGGAGCAGCTCGGGTATATACGGGCAACGCCGGCGGGAGCGGTGGCAACCCCGTTGACCGAAGCATTCCTCAAAAACCTTGACAGAGACCTTGATGATCTCATCGCCCTTCTCGAATCCATGAAAAGAGAAAACACGCGGATAAAGACGTAAGAAGGAATATTATCAAATCTTTTCCTGTATCCTGGGCCGAAGGCCAATAGTTACTTTTAAAAACACTCACAAAGAATCTATTAAGGCACATCGTATGTGCCGCCATAACTCAGTTGGTAGAGTGGCTGGCTGTTAACCAGCATGTCACAGGTTCGAGTCCTGTTGGCGGCGCTTCTTTCTTTCCGGGCCCGTAGCTCAGTCCGGTTAGAGCGCCCGGCTCATAACCGGGCGGTCATGCGTTCGAATCGCATCGGGCCCATCGTATCGGATCTATCTGGAAAAAGTTTCTCGTACACAGGAACAAACAGAGCGCTATGAATTGCCCGGCATGCGGGAAGGACTGTGTAAAAGCAGCACACGATCTACTCTGGAATATAGATTCTGTTTTTGCTCCCTGCCCCGAATGTCGTGCCCGGGTCCTCAATAAAAGGGCACCCCTCCCGAACCGGTACTACGAACCTGTCTGTTCATGCGGGAAACGGTTTATTGACGAGGTCTTTGCCCATATCTATGTGATACTGGAAGAAGAGGGTCTTTTTTCCGGAACCGAACCCCTTGCGAAGGTCGGGATGCCCCTGGTCCACCCGGGATTTTTCATGCCGGAACCTCCATATCTCCCCCCGGGTTCGCTTCTTCTCGTTTCCGGAATCATAAGCAAACCCGTTGCGATCCGCATTGCAAACGAAGTGCCGGAAATCAGGGGGATTGTAAAAAGCGGGGACTACATTCCCGGTATAGCAGCGGATGGCATAGACGGGCAGCCGAAGAGATATGAGATCCTCGCAGGGTGTGACGTCCGTGCCAACATTTTCCCCTGTTCCGGAGGCCCGGTCGTACTGTACCAGCAACAATCTCTGATCCATATTGAGTTTCCCAGGAATTACAACCCTAAAATCGATGCCGTCGAGAAACAACTGAGGGGACCCCACCCGCCATGGTTTGTTGATGCGGCATGCGGGGCCGGTACACTCGGGCTGGTGGCGGCGAGGATCGGTACTCCCCATGTTATCCTGAACGATGCCTGGTATGCTGCGGCATTCTGGACCGCGTTTAATCTTGATATCAACATGGAATTTTTTGCAGTGGACGAAGTGATAATGCATGCATCATACGGGGAAATGGAAACCGTTCCCGTGAGGAAGGAACCAATGCTTATTGCAGAAACGGAAGGAAAACAGACCGTCGCCGTGTACCAGGGGGACCTTGATGCCCTCTGGCAGGTCCTTCCGGACGAACCGGTCCTCACCGTGCTCGATCTCTTCGATAAAGAGAATAAACAACATATGGACCGTGTATCTTCACGCTGGCGCGAACATGTCAGCGGTGAGGTATTTATCCCCTGACAAGTTCATTAAATATGGGGACTAGCCCGGGTGGTCCGGCGTCACCTGTGACCCGAAACCGTCGGTATGCGGGGGGCGAAGTTTGAGGAAGGCAGCAACGGGCTGCCGGAGCCTGATGTACCCTGACAAAGAAGCCTCGTCCTGTGAGGTCGATGGACAGGGATCAATACTCCGGAGGGAGTGGCGACCTGGTGCCGCAGAGACCGGTTCAGGCCCGGAAGGGAGCAGACTTACTGTGGACACTCGGCGCCCACAGGGTTGCGGGGTGGAGGAAGGGTATTCCAGTGAAAGCAGTTGCGTGTTGTCGACCGAGAACGTGTCCCCGTTTATTAACCGTTTACCAGATCCATGTCCAAAGTGACTGTCGTCGGCGCCACAGGCAATGTCGGGATGTTCGCAGCCCATGCAATATCTGAAATACCCTACGTGAATGAGATATTGCTCCATGGCCGTGAGGGGAGGGAAGATCTCCTCGAAGGGATTGCGAAGGACCTGATGGACTCTTTTGCGGCCTGCGGTAATTACACAAAAATCGGGTGGACCACGGATGTTGAAGATATCAGAGGGTCAGCGATTGTTGTGTTCACCGCCGGGGTAGCCCGGACACCTGGTCAGGACCGGCTCGATCTTGCGCTAAAAAACGCTCATATAGTGTCTGAATTATCTGCTGAAATTGGTATGACGGCACCGGATACAAAGATCTTCATGGTGACGAACCCGGTGGATGTTATGACATCGGTTGCCCTGAAATACTCAGGACTCCAGCCGCCACAGGTTTTTGGACTTGGGACCCACCTGGACTCGATGAGGTTAAAATCGCTGATAGCAGGATATTTCAAGGTGCATCCAAGTGAGGTCCATACACGGATTATCGGGGAACATGGTGACAGTATGGTCCCGTTATGGTCTGCGACAACCATCGGCGGTATCCAGATCAGCAACCTTCCGGCATTTTCCCACCTGCCGGTGCAGGAGATGGTTGAATCGGTCAAGGGCAGTGGAGAGAGCATCATCAGAAATAAAGGATCGACGGTCTATGGCCCCGGGGAAGCGATCGCAACCCTTGTCAAGACGATACTTGGGGATGAGAACCGGATCCTCACCGTGTCTGCCTATATCAGGAGGGAAATTCATGATATCGGGGATGTCTGTATCAGTGTTCCCGCACGGGTAAACCGGAGCGGCGTATTCCCGGTTACTATCAAGATTGATGAATCAGAAGTGATAAGGTTCAGGGAATCTGTCGAAAAGATCCGCAGGATTACGAAACAGGTGCTCGCATGTCTCGAAGAAGAAAAATCTGGGAAAATGTCCCACGATTAAGATTGCTCTTTTGATAGAATATTGGCAGAACAAGTCACCCGGACAATCATGTCAGGGTAAGCTCGACGATCTCGGCTCTTTCGACGCCTTTTATCCCGTTAAGTTTCTGCTCGATCGAATCCGTCTCGCCACCCTGATCGCTTACTATAACGGCAAGCTTCAGTGCCTTCAACCCGAAACCTATTGGTTCTTCCTTGATTTCGGCAACATCCGGCAGGACGGTCTTAATTTCCTTCTTGAGACTATCGAGGTCGACTTCAGGGGATTCCGGCATCACCCTCAGAATAAGCGCAACGTTGCCCATTATCTACGGGCCTCCGAATCCACATTTTGGACAGATATACGGGATGCTCTGCTCTCTGCACCGGTAACATCTCTTGATGCTGACGCCGCATGAAGGGCATCCGAATTCGGTCGCCCCCTCTTCCGCGAGCGGTGCACAGCACGATGTGCATTTCTTGTCAGTCATGGTAACTCCTGAGATTCTTATAATCTCTCCCTTGGAACACTTAAAAGGTAGTGCCGATCACGGTCCCCGGCACCCCGACGCCGTTGAGGAAGGAGATAAGACGCTTTCTTTTCCGTCCATTTACAAGAAATGTCGGGACCTTATGCCCGAGAACAAAGGGGATCAGGCAGGGATCAACCTCCCGGGAGGGAACGGGGACGGTAACCCGGGACTGTAAACGGCCGTCGATGAAAATCCCGTCAACTGATTTAACGAGGATAAGTTTTTGCCGGAGGCGCCATGCGAGCCACGCTGCGATAGTATCTGAACTGACATCCCACGTATGAGGTAGCGGATCCTCATCCCGCATAATCCGGTAGGGCAGAAGGATTGACTGATTCTGGAGCAATTCGAGATGATCCGTCGCGGGAACCCCAAAAGAGGAAAGGTACCACCCGTATTGCTCCATGCCCGCAATCGCCATCCAATGGCTTTCCTCATCACCGGTACCGCATTTCTTTGTCGGTCCGATAAACGGGCCCCCGCCCGGGATAATGATAGCAGGTCTTCCCGCTGAAATAATGGCATGGATAATATTTTCTGCGATATCGAAGACACTGCCCCCGATTTTAATTACATGACAATCTTCCATCAGACAGATCTATATCGCCAGATTATTAAAACCGGACTGGTACCTGATGTATGAATGTAATCCCTGCGTTTCTTGTATTTTTTCTATTGCTGCCACCCGTATATGCGGGGGTGATTACCGAGTTCTGCCCGGATACCTACCTGTCCGGGGACCCGGATGAATACATTGTGTTTTCCGCTGACGGAAACCTTGACGGGACGATGATCACCGATGGAGAAGGGGGTTTCCGTTTCCCTGCCGGCACCATGGGGGCCGGGAAAATTATTGTTGCTCGAAATGGGTCGGCCTATACCCTGGTCCATCACCAGTCCCCCGATTTCGAGATAAGGAATTATTCCCCGTTAATTCCCGATCTGATTACAAGCGGAAATTTTCAGATGGGAAATCCCCGCGATGAACTGCTGGTATACGAAGGAAACCGGCTGATACAGAAGATCACATGGCCGGGGGACGTCACCCCCCGTGAAGGACAGGTGCACTACTACAGTGACGGGACCTGGGATAAACGGGTACTCATGATAGGTCAGAGCAGGCTTACCGCGAAAACATTCGAAGGGGTCTCAGGGACCTGTTTTATCACTCCTGATTGTTCGGAGGAGGTGTATAGGCACTTTATTGACAATGCCGGATCTGAGATCCTTGTTAATGTATACGAATTTACAAGCCCGGTAATGGCAGATGCGTTGATTAATGCTCATAAACGGGGGGTGAATGTGACCGTCCTCCTTGAAGGGGGTCCGGTAGGAGGTATCTCTGCTGCAGAGAACGAGATCTGCAATCGTCTGACAAAGGAGCATATTCCGGTATTCCTCATGGGGACGACAGGAACCAGTCATGCACCGTACCGCTATAATCATGCGAAATATATCGTCGTTGATGGGAAGGCACTTTTTATTACCAGTGAAAATTTCACCAATAACGGATTTCCCGGGACCGGGGATACCGGCAACAGGGGGTGGGGGATCTGCCTTTACGACAGGGCAGCAGCCTCATATTTCAGGAATGTTTTCCTCGGCGACGTTCACGGCGATGGGATCTTCCCGACACAGGGAAAACCCGGCAATATTATGGAAGTTCCCCACGTCGAACATGCGAGGGAATTTTCACCGGAATCATATTGCGCTCTCAATGTGACTCCGGTCATTGCGCCCGATACCAGTTATCTTATCGGGGACCTCCTGAATGGGGCACAGGAGCAGATCGATATCGAACAGGCATACATCACGAACGAATCTCCGGGGGTTCTCAACCCCTATCTTGGGGAGGCGGTCAATGCATCCCGCCGCGGTGTTCATGTCAGGGTACTCCTCGACTCGTACTGGTTCAACACCGACGGACCGAACGATAACGATGAACTTGTTGCTTATATCAATCAGGTAGCGAAGGATGAAGGACTTCCTCTCGAGGCCAGGTGTGCAGGTCTCGAAGAAAATCAGATCGAAAAGATCCACAACAAGGGAGTGATTGTGGATTCAAGGAAGGTATTAATCTCGAGTATTAACTGGAATACGAACTCCCCGACGTTTAACCGGGAAGCCGGGGTTATTATCGAAAGCCCTGAGACCGGGAGGTATTACGGGCGTGCTTTTACCGACGACTGGGATTCGACCGGTCCGGTGAATTCAAATGACCCTCTTGAACAGCATGTCAAACTGGTCATTGTCGGGATTGTCATCTGTGGACTGATAGTGCTGTACTGGAAACGAAACCGGTAACATCACCCGAAAAAGGTAATTTTTTGCCTCGAAGTTCCTGGGACTGGCACGTCGGAGGCATATGCCTGCTTAAGCGATTTTCCCTGGTAAATTATCTGGCGTGCATCACGGAAATTGAACTTTTCTATGATCAGGTGGTTTTCTTTCAATTTTTTCAGGGCATACCTGACCGTGCGCGGAGCGAGGTTGCTCCTGCTCACAATTTCTTTATGGGTCATGGCGCCCCCTGCTTCGAGCAGGGAGAGAACTGTTTTTGACGATGGTGGAAGGTGATTCTCTGGCATATATGTACGATATGTTAACGGTGTTAACACTTAAAGCTGCCGGTTATAACAATTACACTACCCAATGCTATGCAGCATGCTGACTATGCCGGAGCGCAATGCGTTCATTATTCTCACCCTTGTTGCATTCACACTCCTGATCGGCGCACTCGTGATGGAATCTCTTGGGACAGAGTCATTTGCAATACGGTTCTCTCCCAAAACTCAGGAAGGAACCCTTGTCTTCATATCGGGGGTAATTGAAAAACAAACAATTATTAGTGACGGTGGACACCGGATCCTCGTCATCAACGGCACAACGGTATTCATCCCCGGATCGGTTGGAGCGGGGCTATCGCTGTCCCGGGGGCAGTCGGTAACGATATACGGCCTTGTCACAACGTACCAGGGTGAAAAGGAAATTACTGTTCAGAGGCCTGGTGACATTCATGCCACATGAAAATTTACCGATATATCGCAGACGGTGATTATTTTTGGGATAGTCACATTTCAGCGACTAATTTCTTACTCTGAAGGACCCCACTTGCGCCAGCCCTGCCCCCTTTTTGGGGCGGGGGCGCATGCGATTCTTCTATATTACCATGACGCTGATCCTGGTAATGCAACGTCATCGCAACCGGGGCGCCACAGCGGCGGGGCGAAGCCCCTGAAGCGTCAGTATTTTCTGTCCATTATCAGGAACACTTTTTTGATCTGAATTTTGGAACAATACTCTGGCTATTTCTTCTCTCGTAAATTCCTTAATGAGCTGGTAGTTAGAATGGCACTATACCCTATTTTTTACCAGTTCCAGGCTGACATCGAAGTTCCTGACGGAATGGGTCAGTATACCGATGCTGATGATATCCACGCCAGGGAGGGCGTATTTTTCAACATTCTCATCATTAATGGAGCCTGATATCTCGATAAGGCGACCTTTCCGGAGATCATGATCTTCAAGCATCGAGAGGGTATGTTCCACTTCACCAGGGGTCATGTTGTCGAGCAAGATGATGTCAGCGCCAGCCTTCGCCGCCAAAACTGCCTGATCAGGAGTTTCCACCTCCACTTCCACTTTCCTGTATGCCGGGCCCGATCGTGCAATTGCAATTGCATCATGAAGGGAGACGATGGCAAGGTGATTGTCCTTGATGAGTATGCCGTCGGAAAGGGAGAATCTGTGCGCCTCCCCGCCACCCAGTTGAACCGCTTTTTTGTCAAGGACCCTGAGCCCGGGAGCGGTTTTTCTTGTCGAGGAAATCCGGCATTGTGCTCCCGTTGCCCCGACAATATCGATGAACTGTTTTGTTTTTGTTGATATTCCACTCATGCGTCCGATGATATTGAGGGCCGTCCTTTCGACGAGCAGAACTGCCTTAACAGGTCCGAAGAGCGTCATCAGGATATCTCCAGGATTGACGGCGGTCCCATCGTTCTTCGGTATCCCGGTCTCCACACCGTAATAGGAAAACAACTGTTCCGCTTCCGAAAGTCCTGAAACGATCCCTCCCTGACGTGCGATGATCACGGCCGAAACATCAATATCCGGCAGTACGAGGCTGGAAGTAATATCCCCGAACGGTGCATCTTCTTTTATAAATTCAAGAAGCTTGTCAAGCGGTAATCCCGGAATAACATCCCCCATTATTCTGCAGCGGGTCACGTCCCGACCACCAGGGGGTTATCGATGTTCCGGAGGAGGGTCAGTATAGACAAGGCAGCCAGATAGCTCGTCGAAGGGTTATCGGGACTCTGGAGGTTTCTTACCCTGATGCACGCATCTCCAAAATCTCCCTCGATGTAAATTTCGTGGATATTCCGGTCAACCTCCGGGTCGACCCAGAGTTCTACATCGGCTTCACATCCGGCTGCAAGGCTGAGGGCGACGGAAACATTGACATTCTTCGGAAATTCCTTGATACATTGGTGGGCCTTCCCGGAGAACACAAGTCTTTTCTCATCGGATGCGAGGCCAAGGGATTCCGGGTTTTTGGTCGTTTTTAAAAGGAGTTTATGGATCCCGGAAATTTGTCCGACCTTGATGTTGTCCAGTCCCATAACCGCGCCACTCGGAATATAGATCTTTTTTCGCTCCCTCCGGGCGGTTTCGGTGAGGAGCGACAAGAATGCCTTATCTGAAAGTGCCCCGACACTCATGACAACGATATCCTTTCCGGAATTAATGATAGCTGTACCATAATGCCGTACTGCCAGTACCGATGCGGCTTCCACGACCAGGTCGAAATCCGCCCCGATAAAGGTGTTGAAGTCCTCGTACGCCGTCCCGCCACTGATGTCGGCAAGTTCACGGGCTTTTTCCGGGATACGATCATAGAGGGCCAGGATTTCAAAATTTTCCTGATTTTTGGCAATAATATGCCCGATATTTCCACATCCCAGCAACCCTATCCTGATCATTGTGTACACACATTGTGGATTTAATCCGTTAAGTATTTTGATCGGGAATTGATGACTATCTTTATCAGACAATTAGGAAATGAAAACGGATTTTGGAAAAAATAAAAAAATTAACCTGTGGTGTCATTTCGTGGCTATCATTCCACCAAACCCCGATGAAGAACTCATAATTCCTTATAGGGTAATATATTATGGCCGATGACAGTAAACGGGAACGACAATGAGAAGGTGGTCGCGTTTCTTCCGGAATATGAGAACCATCCCGGTTGCGACATGTTGCGTGCTATAAAAAACAAAGTCGTTTTTATCGTGACTTTCGGGTGCACCTATAACCATGGAGATTCCCGCAAACTGTCAGGGATACTTATCCGTCAGGGCTGCCGGCTCGTTGATTCCCCCGACCATGCCGACCTGGTAATTGTGAACAGCTGCACGGTTATAGAAAAGACAGCGCGGAAGGTTCTCAGGGCAATTGCCTCGTTTCACGCCAGGGATATCTATGTCACCGGATGCATGCCGGCAGCGGAACCTGACAGAATTGGATTTTCAAATGCTGTATTCATTCCTCCGGCCTGTATCCAGGAGGTATACCGGCAGTCCCGTGCAGTCCTATCGGGATCTCCGGGAATTGTCCAGATTGCCCAGGGGTGTTTGGGCCGTTGCAGGTACTGTATAACACGGTTCGCCCGTGGAAAACTCCGTAGTTTCCCGAAGGAGGAGATTATCCGCGAAGTAGAGGGATGTGTTCATTCCGGTGCAGCAGAGATCCAGCTTACTGCCCAGGACGTCAGCTCATGGGGAACCGACACTAACGAGACATTGCCCGATCTTCTCGGGGATCTGGTGGATATCCCGGGAAATTTCAGGATCCGGGTCGGCATGATGAACCCCGGTACCCTCAAAAATATCGTTCCCGGACTTGTAACGATCCTGGAGCACGAAAAATTGTTTAAGTTTATTCATATGCCTGTCCAGTCCGGTTCAGACAGAATACTCGATCAGATGGGAAGGGGATACGGCGTGAAAGATACGGTAGCGATCATGAAAATGATTCGGCAAAAACACCCGGATATCAGTCTTATGACAGATATAATCGTTGGGTTCCCCGGAGAAACAGAGGGGGATTTCCAGGCATCTCTCGCCCTGATCAGGGAAATAATGCCGAATAAGGTAAATATTACGCGGTACTCAAAAAGGGCGAGGACTGAAAGTGCGAAGCTTCCCGATCTGACGGATTACTTGAAGAAAACAAGGTCCCGCCAGATGAACGGTGTGGCAGAAAATATCTACCACGAGATCAATGCGGAATGGCTTGGAAAAATCGTTCCTTTTATAGTAACCGAAAAAATAAGAGAAGGATCGGTGGTGACCCGGAGCCCTTCGTATCTTGATATCATCCAGAAAGAAGATCTGCCGGTAGGAACAACCGGGAAAGTCCACATTACCGAAGAAAGGACCTACTATTTTCTTGGTGACAGGGTCCTCTGACATTGCAGTCCAATGTTCCAGGTCCGTTGTTTTTACCGGTCTGCTATCACAGTTATTCCGCTGATATAAGCTGATTCGAAATAGTCACCAGCCGGCTGTTATCCTGCATTCATGTTGATTCGGCCTGCTGCCCTATATTCCGGCCCCGGGTTCTTGTTGGTTCGGACCAGGGGGACCGTACTTGCGGTATTTAATATAGCAGCATGGGGTTTATAAAAAAATTACGAGGGATAAACTCCCGTTTTCCATTCTCAATGACCTGCCCGGATAGCCGATGTGTTCATCAGCTCCTGGTAACAACAGCATTACATCATAAATAGACCGGAGAATACAAATGGATGAGATTGAAGCCGGATTTTCTCAACTGGTTGCGAAAATAGAGGAACAATCAAAGAGTACCGAAAAAAATTCCACAAAGATTACAGAGCACGATGCTGTTCTTCTTACCCGGATGGCTGAACTGAGCAGATCGGTAATCAGGATCATCGGGCTGAATATGCTTAAGCGAGGAAAACAGGATGGTAAAGGGGAATTATTTGACACGTCATTTTATCCGGAAAAAATGATCGTCCTTGCAAAAACGGATCCCCTGAAGTACAGACCTGACGATGTCACGAAAAAAGTCGATGACCAGTTCTGCGTTCTTTCGGAAGATGGGAAATTCTACGAGCTGATGTACAGCTCCGACGGGGTTTCGGTGGATTCTTTCCTCCAGCCGCTCAGTGGCAGGGAAGTAATCGATATCTACCATTACGAAGCGATGTTCATGCTCTACCGGGCCCTGCACGATTACCTGAAAAATCAGGAAGAGTTATTGAAATCACTTGAAATTACCCTTAATTTTATCTTTGCATCAGGCCAGCCATAATCGTTTTAGTCCTGGCGGAACAGGGGAAACATTGGTTTCAGGAGGTCGTCATCCCCCTCTCCGAGTGCTGAAAGCTTGTATAATTTACGGAACGTCTGCCCCGATGAGGTATTAAATACGACGATCGCTTTGGCCTCGTTGACCATCGTTTCCAGTCCGAATTCCCTGCTTTCATCAACGTCAAGCATTTTCAGATCAAATTCCTTATCCAGGGGGACGAGAGAAACATGGATATTCTGGACCCTGATGTTACCTTTGTTGATCACGCTGATATGTTTCGCGTCGCTGGAAAGTCTGACACCGACATCCGCAAGGGAGCGGGTATCCTGCATTATCCATAATCCCATCACCAGAGTAAGGACGAGGATGAACGCAATACCCCCGATATAAATGCTAATCATTGCAAGGATGGCACTAACCACGATACCGATTACAAGTACAACCTGGTAACGTTCCATAGAAGTCAAAAACCTACAATAGTATATAATGGGCCCGATGTGATTCGAACACATGACCTCCCGGTTATCAGCCGGGCGCACCACCGGGCTATGCTACGGGCCCACAGTTGACGTATAATTTAGCCCACGAGAGTTATTATAAGTTGTGACTTGCGGTTGAAAACGGTACATTAAAACCACATGATTTAGGTACCATTCAACTGCATAAACCGGAACTGGGATTATGGAACGACGTTATCTTCTTGGAAATGAGGCAATCGCCCATGCCTGCCTCGAAACCCCCGTGGATTTCATCAGTGGATACCCGGGCACGCCATCATCGGAAGTCATTGATGAACTAAGGGCCCGTCCCGACCGCCGGTACTATATCGAATGGTCCGTCAACGAGAAAGTTGCCCTCGAAAATGCACTCGCTGCGGCATGGTGCGGGCTGCGTGCCCTGTGCACCATGAAACACGTTGGTCTGAACGTGGCTGCCGATCCGCTGATGACGAGTGCCTACACCGGCGTGACCGGGGGGCTCGTTATCATGAGTGCGGACGATCCGTTCGCCCACAGTTCGCAGAACGAACAGGACAGCAGGATTTATGCAAAATTTGCAAAAATCCCCTGCTTCGACCCATCCGGCATCCAGGAAGCCCACGATATGCTGGGTGCAGCATTCAGGTTTTCAGAAGACGTGGGTCTCCCGGTGATATTCCGGCCCACAACCAGGGTTTGTCACTCCAAAGGTGACGTGGATCTTGGGGATATCCGGATTCCGGAACGCACCGGCGAATTTCACCGGGATCCCAGACAATATGTCGTCATCCCTGCACACACCCGGATCCTGCATAAAAAACTAAACGCGAAACAGGAAAGGATACGAGAAAAACTTGTCCAGCTCGGTTTCAATTATGCAGAAATCAGGGGTAAGGACGCAGTTATCGCGAGCGGGATCGGGGCCTCATATGTCCGGGAACTCCTTCCCGAAACCACATCTTTTGCAAAGATCGGGGCCTATCCTATCGATGAAGAATGGCTGAAGTCCTTCGTGCGTCAGCATGAGCGGGTGCTTGTTATCGAGGAGCTTGCCCCGTTTGTCGAGGAGGAGGTGCGACAGGTTGCAGGAGTTATCCCTGTTTTTGGTAAAAAGAGCGGACACGCACCGCTGGAAGGAGAACTTTCCCCCGACGTTGTCGCAGGAATAATGAAATCCGCCGGATTTACTGCAACGCAGGTCTTCCCTGGACCGTCCCCGGTGTCGGATGTCCCGATGAGACCGCCGATCCTCTGTGCGGGCTGCATGCACCGGGCAACGTTCTACGCAATTAAAAAGGTATTCCGTGACGGCATTTTCCCAAGCGATATAGGCTGTTATACACTCGGGCTTCAGCTGGGTGTTGTCGATACGACGATCTGCATGGGAGCTTCCATAACGGTTGCGAGCGGGATTTATCATGCAGGGGAAAAGCGTGATATCGTCTGTACGATAGGTGATTCAACATTTCTCCACACAGGTTTCCAGGGACTTCTCAATGCGGTATATAATAAGGCAACGATCACCGTCGTCATTCTCGACAACAGGACAACGGCGATGACGGGCCACCAGCCTAACCCGGGCAGCGGTTTTGACGCGTGCGGGTTCCCGACACCTCCCGTTTCGTTTGAGGCGATCTGTCGTGCCTGCGGTGTTTCGTTTGTGGAAACGATCGACCCCCATAACCTCAATGTAATGCTGCAGGCGTTTCGGGATGCGAAAGAGCGCCCCGGCGTAAAGGTGATAATTGCACGACACCCCTGTGTCATCAATGCGAGGAGAGCCGGGATACTGGGCAACAGGTACGTCGTCGACGAAGACCTCTGTACGGGATGCTTCAGCTGTATCAGGTTCGGTTGCCCGGCTATTGAAAAATCGGGAGAAAAGGCATTAATCACCGGGAGTTGTTCGGGTTGTTCGGTCTGTGCCCAGATTTGCCCTGCCGGTGCCATTGTTCACGGAGGAAAAAAATGAAAGGCAGCTTCGATGTTCTCATTGTCGGGATTGGCGGACAGGGAACAATCCTTGCGTCCAACATTCTTGGCGGTGCGTGCCTGATCGAGGGACGGCATGTAAAAGGGGCCGAAACCCACGGTATGGCCCAGCGTGGCGGATCGGTCGAAAGCCATATCAGGATCGACGGCCAGTACGGGCCGCTGATTGCCCCCGGTACTGCCGAGGTCATCATCGCCTTCGATATGCTCGAGGCCCTTCGCTACTCATATTATTTGGAAAAAGACGGGATCATCGTTGTAAACCGGCAGCTCGTGGTGCCGACTTCGGTGTATATGCAGGGATTGCCCGTGCCTGTTATAGAGGAGGTTCGGCAGCGTCTTGCTGCCCAAAGAATCTGCATGATCGATGCAGATCGCCTCGCCGTGGAGGCTGGAAGCCTCCTGACCCAGAATATCGTCATGCTCGGGGCGGCATCACATTTCCTTCCCTTGAAGCCGGAGTCCATTGCAGGGGCAGTCAGCAGGCTGGTACCGCAGAAGACCCTTGAAATTAACAGGAAAGCATTCGAGCTTGGCAGGAAGGCTGGCGAACAATGCAATAATCCCATGCAGCCATGATTTCCGGGAAACCCGGTCCTTGTTTACCCGATCGGATATACCAGGGGGATGCACGGGAACTCCTCAGGACCCTTCCCTCCGGATCAATCGATATTATCATTACCGATCCGCCGTTCGCGATCGATTTCAGGGCGCAGAAATTTAATTATAACAGGACAGGGTCCAATGTGCTTCCCGGGTACCGGGAGGTACTGGAAGGTGATTACGGCCAATTTACCCGTGAGTGGATAAAAGAAGCATTCAGGGTTATTTCGCCATCAGGAAGCATGTATGTGTTTTCCGGCTGGAATCACCTGAAGGATATCCTGTCAGGTCTTGACGACGCGGGTTTCACAACCCAAAATCACCTGATCTGGAAATACCAGTTCGGGGTTTTTACAAAGAAAAAATATGTTACCAGCCATTATCACATCCTCTATGTCATTAAGGACAAAAAACGCTATACATTCAACAAAATCGAACATTATCCGGAAGATGTCTGGGAGATAAAACGGGAATACTGGAAAGGGAAAAAAAAGACCGCGACAAAATTACCGGCTGAAATCGTCAGGAAGATTCTCCGTTTCTCAAGTAACCCCGGGGACGTAGTACTTGACCCGTTTCTTGGTTCGGGAACAGTTGCGGTTACAGCAAAGGAGATGGGGCGTCATTTCATGGGTTTCGAAGTCGTTCCGGAATACTATTCTTTTGCGGCAGATCGTATTGCAGATACGGGGTGGAATACGTTCCAGCCGGATTAATCCGTGTGAAAAGAGGCCGGAATACAGGCAGAAGAACCTGGTAGCACCCAAAATAATGGACGCTGAGGGGGGGATTTGAACTCCCGAGGGGCTGGACGCCCCACAGGCTTTCCAGGCCTGCGCCTTGAACCGGACTAGACTACCTCAGCAGAGAAAATGTATCCTTAATATTACATCGTTTTTTTTTTAATGGTATCTGAACCTGGCAGACTCCGATCGCATCCCGGAGTTATGGAAAAGGAACAGCTTCTGAAAAATATTTTCGACACAGGAGCTGAGATGATAAGACCAGTCCTTCCGTTACCTGGAGTGAGTCTTCCATCCCTTTGTATAGGTCCCGGGTTTCATAAAAATGGTTCTTGGTGCGACAACGAGCCCGTGGTCGCCGGGTTTGAATCCTGTCGAGTTTATCAGCGCCTCTCCGATCCCGATGAGTTCGCCGGCTGCCGTTTTGATGACAACCTTTTCATTTTTCGAGAACAGGTCATTACTGATGACACCGATTCCGGCCAGTCCGGCTCCACGGCACAGGGCATCGACAGCGGTATCCCTGACAACTACCGAAGGCTGGCCATCGACTGCCTCGGTAACCGGACGGATCATCTCACAGATCCGGCTCTCATCTCCTGTTTCATAGAGTTTCATCGCATCGGCGAGGTCGTGAAGGGTATATGCCATTCCTTCATCGAATCCACCCGACCTCGTCCTCCTGAGTTCCTGCATATGGGCACCGGTCCCGATTATGAGACCCATATGATGGCACAGTGACCTTATGTAAGTGCCCGCGTCGCATCTGACCCTGAACAGGACGAGCCTGCCACTGGTATCAAGGATTGAAATCTCGTGAATGGTCCTGATCCTCAGGTTCCTCGCCACGGCACTTCGCCTTGGTGGTCTCTGGTAGATTTTTCCCGTGAATTCATCTGCAACTTCCGTAATACGGGATGCAGGGGCATTGCCGTGGAGGCGCATAAGGCAGACATATTCCTTCTCATGTCTGAGGAGGAGCGGGGCAAGACGAACGGCTTTCCCTTTCATCACCAGCAGGACTCCCGATACCTGGGGATCTAAGGTCCCGGAATGGCCGACATCGGCATTAAGGAGCTCCCCTGCCCAGGCAGTTACCTGGTGACTTGTAGGCCCCCTCGGTTTATCGATTACGAGGATACCATCCGGTAATCTTCCATCCTTACAACATGGTACCGGGAGAACAGGGGAAGATGAAACCAAGTTGGTCACCAGTCAGTGTTCATGAGACTGCAGGTGCTCATTAAGTTTTTCGAGAGTCCCTTCAAGCGAACCATCGCCTGTTACATCAGGACGTACGCCCTCGGACGTCATGACCGATGCGGTGACATCACCGATTGCAACTACGAGGAGTCCGGGCCACCGTTTCCATATCGCCTGACGGAATGACATCGCACTGGTAAACAGGATAGCATCTGCATTCTGGAGGTCCAGGGCCTGTCCGGTGGGCACCAGGGAATAACACCTGATCTCCGTTACATAACCGCCTGCTCTGGCTATGGCGTCGAGGAGGCCTGGATTTGGTATGTCCGCCCTTGGAATGCCAATCCGCTTCCCCTTTATCCACGTGCCCAGGTACGGAACGAAATCCCTGGAATAATATGTCGGCAGGGTTTCACACGCGATGCCGGCTGACTTCAGGACACGGGTCGTCTGTGGACCTATCGCAATGACACGCGGCCAGTGAGTGAGCAGGGGAGCTATTATCTGTGCAGGAAGGGCGCTCGTAAAGAATATGCAATCGAATTCATCATTTTCTGCTGCTTTTACAAATGCTGAAACCCGGTCCCGGTTCACTTTAGCTGCGAGAGGAGAGACAATGATACATTCATGACCATAATTCCTGCAATATTCCTGGTCTTTTCCCTCTTTTCCTTTCAGCCTCGTGATTGCAATCTTCATTGCCATATCATTACCCCTCTGATATATGACAGTATGCATTTCGATTGGTTTATCCGTGCACGATACGAGCGTACCCTGTGATCGGGATCATTGTGGGAACGCTGGCCGGGGTCGGTCTCGGCGTCATCAGCGGCCTCTTCCCCGGGATTCATTCAAACACCCTCGCTGCAACGCTCCTTGGTTTGCAGACATTTCTGATTCCGATAGGAGGGGCCGAAGCCCTGGCTGCCACCATGTTTGCGGCGTTAATTACCCATACCTTTCTTGACAGCATTCCCAGTACATTCCTTGGGATTCCCAATCCTGATACAGCCCTCTCTGTGCTTCCTTCCCATATGCTCTGCCTCGAGGGAAAAGGTGAAGAAGCTGTACGGATTGCTGCTCTTGGGAGTGCTTATGCAGCAGCACTTGCGATTCCGCTCTCAATATTCCTCTTTTTGATATTACCCCCTTTACAGCCCTTTTTCGACTGGTGGATCGGTATCATACTCATCGCGGTGATCGGTTACCTAATCATAGGCTGCAATTCCCCTGCATGGGCGATGATCGTGTTTGGAATTTCCGGGATTCTTGGAATTTTTACATTCCGCTATTCGTTTCTCGGGTGGCATACTCTCGGCATGTCGGGAATCCTGATGCCGCTCCTGACCGGCCTTTTCGGGGTGTCCGTACTCCTGTTTTCGGCAGGAGGCCCCGTTCCTGAACAGAACTTCTATGGGATCCGGATGACTTGTGGTGAAATCCGGAAAGGGACAATAACCGGGACTGTTGCCGGTCTCGTTGTTGGCTGGCTGCCGGGACTTTCCAATGCGACGGCAAATGCCGTACTATGTGCTGGTGTACGTTACCAACGGGAAAGAAGACAGTATATTTTCGCAACAAATGCCGCGAACACATCGAATGCTATCACAGGTCTTGCTGCACTCTTTGCAATCGGACGTTCAAGAAACGGTGTTATGGTCGCCTTGTCCTCGCTTGAACTTCCCTCCATGCCGGCACTCCTTTTTTCAGGAGCCCTTGCCGCGGTTCTTGCCTTTCTCATCACCATCCGGATTTCGGGTTATGCGTATAAGCTGAATGGAATCGACGGGAAACTGCTGAACCGGGCTGTTATTCTCCTTGTCACTTCGATCAGTATAGTCATTGCCGGCCCGTTCGGCCTCTTTATCCTCGTTCTTGCAACCGCAGTGGGGGTTCTTCCGACCCTGGTAAATATTTCACGGGTATTTTGTATGGGTGCGATTATGGTGCCGGTGATCCTGTATTCAATCGGGGTTGCCGGATTTTAATCCATATCATCCCCGTTTCTCCAGCCAGGCCTTTAGAAATCCAGTTATCGGGACTGAGGAAATCTCTACGACCAGCATCGTTGCACTTGATATTATAATAGCGTGTGTGAACTATGTACCTGCCATGCAGTCCTACTGGTTCGGCGATGTCGATGAGTACGGATGCAGACCGGCTCCCAAGGGATTGTCATCTCTGGCATCCAGGCTGGAATCTCTGCATGTTGTATACGGCCGTTTCGTTCCGTTCGAATGGAACCCCTCAGGAATGTGTGGGTTTGGATGGACAAGGAAGGAGTACATCACCCGGCTCAGGCAATTATGCTTTTTTCTCGCCGAGCGGGAGATCGTCCGCCAGTACGGGGCCCGGGATGCCGAACTTCTCCAGATGATACGAACCCTCGATGAGCTAGACGAGGCGACAAACATGCTGACCGAACGGGTGGTGGAATGGCACCGGGTGAAAAATCCCGGTTTCTCAAGAAAATACAAGCGTCTTTCCCGCGAAAAACTCCTCCTGATGCTGAAAAAAGATGAGGGGCCGGCTTTTCAGCAGATAATCGGGGAGATAGAGAGTATCTCAAAGGCACGAGGTATTCTTTCGGCTGAGGTATCCCGCAGGGCGGAAGAAGTAATCCCGAATTGCAGTGCCCTTGTCGGTGGCCTCGTCGCTGCCCGGCTTATCTCCCATTCAGGAGGACTCCCGGCCCTTGCCAGGCTTCCCGGTAGTGCAATTCAGGTCCTCGGGTCACATACGGCTCTTTATTCTCACATACGGGGTGGCACGCCCTCCCCGAAACATGGCATTATCTTCCAGCACAGGAGGGTTCATAATGCACCAAAAGAAACCAGAGGGCGTGTGGCCAGGGTTTTGGCATCCAAACTGGCAATAGCTGCACGGATTGATTATTACCGGCAGGAACCTGACCAGGATTTCATCGTACAGGCGCAATCTGCTGTCGATCGTGCAGGAGATCTTCATGATATGGATCGATAACGTCCTTGTTTCCTGCGGTGAGGGAGGTGTTTATGGTGAAAGGCTCCTCAAAGAATGCCGCGTCTGGGATCCTTACCGGAGCAAGCTTGCCGCCTTCTATTACCTGTGTTCAACTCCTGATCTGACCCATGATATGCGGGTTCTCTACCTGGGTGCAGCCAATGGTACAACCGTCTCGCATGTTGCGGATTACGTGGAGTGTGTTTATGCAGTGGAAATGGCGCCGAGACCGATCCAGGACCTGCTTGCTGTCGCCGGAAGACGGGGAAATGTAATCCCGATTATGGCAGATGCCAGGCGTGTGGAATCATTCGCACCGCTCCTTGAAGTGGTCGATTTGATCTACCAGGATGTTGCCCAGCCTGACCAGGTAGCAATCGCCATCCGGAACAGCATATTTCTCAGGAGGGGCGGGACCCTGATTATCGTGCTCAAGACCAGGAGCATCAGCGTGGCTGAAGAGCCGGAAATTATACTTCAGCAGGCAAACAGGGAATTGGAATGTGCGGGGTTCGATGTC
>Ga0335070_10001357_pt1 | contig 28201 bp, 30 predicted proteins | sample Lox_Sample_13_FD_206722 | JGI IMG/M metagenome (GOLD analysis project Ga0335070, IMG submission 206722) | Soil microbial communities from Loxahatchee National Wildlife Refuge, Florida, United States - Lox_Sample_1.3 | ecosystem: Environmental > Terrestrial > Soil > Wetlands | place: USA...
TGGACCCCACCCGCCGTCGTGCCGATGCACGACGCCGACCTCCCCAAAGAGGAGGTAAGAATGAGTCCGTCCCGCATCTTCGACCGCAAAGCCTACGCACGCCGCCGCGCACGTGCGTCGGAGTCCTTCCTCGCGCTCGATGCCGCGCAGGGGTTGGCCGAACGCATCGGCGCCATCAACCGGCGTTTCGTTCACGCACTCAATCTCAACGCACGCCCCGAAACACGCACCGTCTTCGCGCCGCTGGCCGATAACTGGATCGAGACCGCGCCCGGTTCGGTGGATGAAGAAGCCCTGCCCTTCGCGCCGGAAAGTTTCGACCTGGTCGTCAGCGTGCTTTCGCTGCATGCGGTGAACGATCTGCCCGGCGCGCTCGTACAGATACGGCGCGCGTTGAAGCCTGATGGCCTCTTCATGGCCGCACTGTTCGGCGGGGAAACACTGCACGAATTGCGCGAAGCCTTCGCGTCCGGCGAAAGCGAAACGGTCGGCGGCGCAAGCCCGCATGTGGCGCCGTTTGCCGACGTCAGGGATCTGGGCGGGTTGTTGCAACGCGCAGGCTTCGCCTTGCCGGTCGCCGACGTGGAGCGCACCACTGTTCGTTACCGAAGTTTCGACAATCTCGTCGCCGATTTGCGCGCGCTCGGCGAAACCAATGCGCTCGCCGAACGCAGCCGGAAGATCTTGCGCAAAGATACGTTGGCCGCCGCAATCGCACACTACAAAACGCATCACGCCGATGCGGAGGGCCGCATCGGCGCGACGTTTGACGTAATCTATCTGTCCGGCTGGTCGCCGCACGAAAGCCAGCAGAAACCGCTCCCGCCCGGAAGCGCGAAGATGCGCCTCGAAGACGCGCTCAAGAGCCGAGATGACTCGACACGTCGTTGAACGTCGTCGACAGAGTGCTGCCCATGGTCGTGAGCGCGGCAATGATTCCGATCGTGATGATCGTCGTCAGAAGCGCGTACTCGATTGCCGTGGCACCGCTTTCGTTGCGCGCGAACGCGTTCAGATGAGATCGCGCAACAGCGGAATAAGCGGCAAGTCGGCGGGCGGCATGGGATAAGCGCCCAGATCGCGCGGGCGCACCCATTTGATGGCCTGACCTTCGGCGGGCACGATCGCACCCTCCCAACGGCGGCACAGAAACAACGGCATCAGAAGATGAAACGCTTCGTAGCCGTGCGAAGCGAAGACGAACGGAGCCAGACATGCTTCTCTCACCACTATCCCGAGTTCTTCTCGTAGCTCCCGAATTATTGTGTCTTCGGGTCGCTCGCCCTTCTCGATCTTGCCGCCGGGAAATTCCCAGAGGCCAGCCATGGTCTTTCCTTCAGGCCGCTGCGCAATGAGCACGCGTCCGTCAGGATCGATCAACGCGCACGCCGCAACCAGAAGCAAAGGGAGTTGCGCCATCCGAGTCCCGCCCAGTGTGAGTGTTGCGCGTTAAGCTGTGATTAAAACATTGCATGAGATTTAGTTGAAGCCGCGTTGTGCGAATTTGAAACGCCCGGCTTCGTTTCCCGATCTTAACTACGATAAGAGCCGTTTATCCGGATATATCCTTCGGTCAGGTCGCACGTCCACACGCGCGCGCTGCCCTTGCCGATACCGAGGTCGACGGAAATCTCCACTTCATCGCCGGATACAGCTTTCGTTGCCGCGGCCTCGTCGTATTTCGCGCTGCGTTCGCCCTTCTCCGCGACCACCTGATTCCCGAAGCTGATCTTCAGCCTGTCACGGTCCGCAGGTTCGCCAGCCTTACCCACCGCCATCACGATGCGGCCCCAATTGGCGTCGTTTCCGGCAACGGCGGTTTTCACCAGCGGCGAATTGGCGATGGAAAGTGCGATCGTCTTCGCGGATTGGTCGTTCGCGGCACCGGTCACATCGATGCGGATCAGCTTGCGCGCGCCCTCGCCGTCGCGCACCACCTGCAATGCGAGATCGAGCAGCACTGCGTCGAGTTTCCGTTTGAAATCCGAAAGCCGCTTGTCGTTCGCCTTGGCTATGGTTGCGTGATGCGCGCCCTTGCCGGTGGCGAACAGGATCAGCGTATCGCTGGTGGAGGTATCGCTGTCCACGGTGATGGCGTTGAACGAAGGCCTCACGCCGCTCGACAACAGTTCCTGCAACACCGGCGACGGAATGTTCGCGTCGGTGAAGACGAAAGCTAGCATCGTCGCCATGTCGGGCGCGATCATGCCGGAACCTTTGGCGATGCCGTTGATCGTCACCTTCACACCGTCGATCTGCGCGGAAGCCGTCGCGAGTTTCGGATATGTGTCGGTGGTCATGATCGCTTCGGCCGCGGCGCGCCATGCGCTGGCGGAACCTTGCTCGGCAAGCGATCCCAGAACCTTGGTGATCTTCTGCGCCGGAAGCGGCTCACCGATCACGCCGGTGGAGGCGAGGAAAACCTCCTGCGCCTTGCAGCCAAGAACCGCCGCTGCCGAAACAGCCACCTCGCGCGCGCCCTCGAATCCTGCCTTGCCGGTGAAGGCGTTTGCGTTGCCGCTGTTCACCACCAGCGCCCGCGCCGTCTCGCCCTTGAGGCCGGTGCGACACCATTCCACCGGTGCGGAAGAAGTCTTGGATTTGGTGAACACGCCTGCGACCCGGGTTTCCGGGGCGAGAACCGCCATCAGGACGTCGGTGCGGTCCTTGTAGCGGACCCCGGCGGCAGCCGTTGCCAGCCGCACGCCCGCCAAAGGGGGCAAAGTCGCAAATTTCTTCGGCGCGAGAGGGGAAACGGCATGTTCGGCAGACGCCTTTTGGGGGGTCGCCTGCGCCTTGGACACGCTCCCGCGCCGGGCCTTGCTGCCCGCCGCCGACCGTCCCTTCGCCATGGTATGGAACTCCGCTCAGTGCCCGCACCTTGCGAGCGCGCGGATTAGGCCGGAACCGCTTGAATTGACAAGGGGGTGGCCCGTTCTTATCTCTCCCGCGCGCGCATGGGTCGTATGCTCTGGCGTTAACCTGACGCGCCAGCCGGGACGGCGATCGGCCCGAATACAACCCCGGCCTTCCGGCCCTTACGAGGACGTTCATGTTTCAAGCCCTTGCGCAGCGATTCTTCGGCTCCTCAAACGAGCGCAAGCTGAGGCCCTTCTCCCGCAAGGTGGAGGAGATCAACGCCCTCGAGCCCAAATTCCAGGCGATGACGGACGACCAGCTGCGCGCGATGACGCCCGCCTTCCGCGAACGCCTCGCCAAGGGCGAAACCCTCGACGATCTGTTGCCGGAAGCATTCGCCGTTGTGCGCGAGGCAGCGAAGCGCACGCTCGGCCAGCGCCATTTCGATGTGCAGCTTGTGGGCGGTATGGTCCTTCACAACGGCAACATCGCCGAAATGAAAACCGGCGAAGGCAAGACGCTCGTCGCCACCCTGCCCGTCTATCTCAACGCGCTCACGGGGCGCGGCGTGCATGTCGTCACCGTGAACGACTATCTCGCCAGCCGCGACGCGGAATGGATGGGACAGGTCTACAAGTTCCTCGGCATGAGCGTGGGCTGCATCGTGCACGGGCTGTCCGACGAACAGCGCAAGGAAGCCTACGGCTGCGACATCACCTACGGAACCAACAACGAATACGGCTTCGATTATCTGCGCGACAACATGAAGTATTCGATCGCAACCATGGCGCAGCGCGAACACGCCTATGCCATCGTCGACGAAGTGGACTCCATCCTGGTCGACGAAGCGCGCACGCCGCTCATCATCTCGGGTCCGACCGACGACCAGACGGAAGTCTACCGCACCGTCGATGCGCTAATGCCCAACCTCGAAGCGGACGATTTCGAGCTCGACGAAAAGCAGAAGACCGTCACGCTCACCGAATCCGGCAACGAGCGCATGGTTGGCTGGCTGCGCGAGGCGAACCTGCTGGAAACCGGCGATCTCTACGACATCGAAAACATCAACATGGTCCATCACGTCAATCAGGCGCTGAAGGCCCATAAGCTGTTCCAGAAAGACCGCGATTACATCGTGAAGGACGGCCAGGTCGTCATCATCGACGAATTCACCGGCCGCATGATGCAGGGCCGCCGTTATTCCGAAGGCCTCCACCAGGCGCTGGAAGCAAAAGAGAACGTCGCAATCCAGCCGGAAAACGTGACGCTCGCCTCCATCACCTTCCAAAACTATTTCCGCCTCTACGACAAGCTGGCGGGCATGACCGGCACGGCGCTTACCGAAGCGGCCGAATTCATGGACATCTACAAGCTCGACGTGATGGACGTGCCCACCAACCTGCCCATCGCGCGCGCCGACCACGACGACGAAGTCTACCGCACGGCGGACGAGAAGAACGACGCCATCGTCAAGCTGATCGAAGAGTGCCAGAGCCGCGGCCAGCCCATCCTCGTCGGCACGACCTCCATCGAAAAATCGGAACACCTTTCGAGCCTGCTCAAGAAGCACAAGATCAAGCACAACGTCTTGAATGCGCGCTATCACGAACAGGAAGCGGCGATCGTCGCGCAGGCCGGTGTTTCGGGCGCTGTGACCATCGCCACCAACATGGCGGGCCGCGGCACCGACATCCAGTTGGGCGGCAACGCCGACATGCGCATCCGTAACGAACTGGGCGGCATCATCGACGAGGCCGAACGCGTTCAACGCGCCGAGGAAATCCGCGCCGAAGTCGCCGAAGACAAGAAGCGTGCGCTTGCCGCCGGCGGCCTCTACGTCGTCGGCACCGAACGCCACGAAAGTCGCCGTATCGACAACCAGCTTCGCGGCCGCTCCGGCCGCCAGGGCGATCCGGGCGCTTCGAAATTCTTCCTGAGCCTGCAGGACGACCTGATGCGCATCTTCGGGTCCGAGCGCATGGACACGCTTCTGCAGCGCCTTGGCCTCGAAAAGGGCGAAGCGATCACCCATCCTTGGGTGAACAAGGCGCTCGAAAAGGCACAGCAGAAAGTCGAAGCCCGCAACTTCGAAATCCGCAAGAACATCCTCAAATATGACGACGTGCTGAACGATCAGCGCCGCGTGATCTTCGAACAGCGCCGCGAGATCATGCAGTCCGACGACGTGAGCGATCAGATCGCCGAATTCCGCGAACGCGTGGTCGAAGATCTCGTCGCCCGCCACATTCCCGAAAAGGCTTATGCCGAACAGTGGGACGCCGCCGGCCTGCACGACGAAATCAGCAAGACCTTCGATCTCGACCTGCCGGTCATCGACTGGACGAAGGAAGAAGGCATCGCCGACGAAGAAGTGCGCGAGCGCGTGCAGAAAGCGGTCGAAACACGCGCCGCCGAACGCACCGCCAATCACGGCACCGACGTGACGCGCTATGTCGAAAAGGCCGTGCTGCTGCAGACGCTGGATCACGACTGGCGCGAGCACATCATCAATCTGGACCACCTGCGCCAATATGTGGGCCTGCGCGGCTACGGCCAGCGCGACCCGTTGAACGAATACAAGAGCGAAGCGTTCGAACTGTTCGAGGGTCTGCTCTCGAAACTGCGCTTTGACGTGGTGCGCCAATTGTTCCATCTGCAGATCAACGTCGAACAGCCGCCGCCCGCATTCCAGCAACGCAATCCCGCGAGCATGCAGGCGTCTCACATCAATCCGCTGACCGGCGAAGAAGAGATGGATCAGCCGCTACAGGCCACGCCGCAATTGCGCTCGTCTGGCCCCGTCGATCCCAACAACCCGGCGACGTGGGGCAAGGTGCAACGCAACTCGGCCTGCCCCTGCGGTTCTGGCCGCAAGTTCAAGCATTGCCACGGGGCGCTCGTGACGAAAGCCTGAGGGCTTACGCAGCGTCCAAAGGGTGCACGCGAGCGATAATTTCTTTGCCGTGCTCGCGTTCGACAACCGCGATCTCATATTGGCTTTGCAGGTCCAGCCAAAACTGCGCGCCGTTGTTGAAGTATCGCCCCAGCCGCAGCGCCGTATCGGCCGTGATCGCGCGACGACCATTGAGAATATCGGTTACACGCCCCGATGGAACGCCAAGATCGAGCGCAAGCCGACTGGCACTCAGACTGCGGGCGGTCAATTCGCGGCGGAGAAGACGGCCCGGATGTGCAATCGGTGTCATGATACTCAACCTCGGTGATAGTTCACGATTTCGACGTCGAACGCATCGCCGTCACGAAATACAAAACAGATTCTCCATGGCCCGTTGACCGTCATCGCCCACTGACCCTGCCTGTCGCCTTTCAGCTTATGCAGGCCGATGCTCGCCAAAGGACTTACATCCTGCAATCGTTTGACCACGTTCAAGGCGAGCAGCAGATCGATCGCCTCCTCCTCGTCCAACCCGCGAAACGGGCCCGGCCGCTTTCCCTCCCAGTATCGGCGCGAAGCGGCGTTGGCCCATGACCGGATCATGGCAAAAACGTACTACGCCTCTCGTTACCTCACAAGCAAATAAATTTCCTGCTATTGCGCCAAATTCATCGGGGTTTCATCTCCCCCGAATTGCGGAATCTAAATTTTCGGATAGATTCTGCCCGGCGGGAGCAATCCCGCAATCCGGCTGGGGCCAATTGATCTCGAAATGAGGAATTCCATGTCAAAGGCAATGTCGCTGCGGGCTGTCGCGGCGAGCGCAATGGCGCTGATGATTGTCGCGCCGACGATTACACCGGCTTGGGCCGAAAGCGCCCAGGAACAGCGCGAAAAGAAGGAAGCCGAGATTCCCACCTGCCCACATAGGCTCGGCACCCTTGCTGTCGTGGAACCTGAGACGAACTGGTGGACGCAATACGGCCTTGGCTCACCCGAAGCGCTTCTAAAGGTGTTTGTGATGCGGTCGGGCTGCTTCGGCCTCGTCGATCGCGGCAAGGGCATGGCGGCGATCCAGGCCGAACGCGCGCTCGCTTCGGAAGGCGATCTGCGTCAGGGCTCCAATCAGGGCAAGGGCCAGATCAAGACGGCGGACTACGTTCTGGTTCCCGACCTCGTGTCGAAGAACAGCAATGCCGGCGGTCTGAATGTCGGCGGCATTCTTGGCGGCTTCATCGGCGGCCCGGTCGGCGGCCTTGTCGGCGGCATCAATATTTCGAAGAAGACCGCGGACGTCGTGCTCACCGTGACAGACGTGCGGTCGAGCGAACAGGTTGCACTTGAGGAAGGCCATTCCGACAAGAGCGACCTGTCGTGGGGCGCGGGCGGTGGCGTGTTCGGCTGGAGCGGCTTCGGCGCCGCCGGTGCATCGGGCTATGCCGACACCGAAATCGGTCAGGTCATCACGCTTGCCTATCTCGATGCGTACACGAAGCTGATCGCGCAGTTCCAGGCGCTGCCGGCCAATGCCTCGGAAGCCAACGTGCAACAGGCCGTTACGATGAACAAACCCGGCCACATGTATGCGAACCCGTCTGCGAAATCGAAAGTCGTGCGTTCGCTCGATCCCGGCATGATGCTCTATCCGACGGGCAATAAGGACGGCGTGTGGTGGGAAGTGAAGGACGAACTCGGCAATCAGGGCTGGGTGTCTTCGCTGCTCGTCGAACTGTCGCACTAAATCTGTCGCCACCGCGCGAAGAAAAAGAAGGGGACCGGCAACGGTCCCCTTTTTGTTTGTCAGGGCGACCCCGGCACGAGAAACATCAGGATCAGCCCCGCACCATTATAAGCGGCATGGCTTGCAAAGGCGGGCCACAGCGAACCCGTGCGCACCGTCCACCACACGTTCAGCGCACCGAAGAGGCCGATGACAGTGGTGACAAAAATCCCTTCCAGCCCCGGATGCTGCAGGAAGTAGAAGTGAATGATGCCGAACAGCGCGGCATTGATAAGCGTTGCCCAGACCAGCGCCATCTTTCCACGACACCACGAAAGCAAGAAGCCGCGGAAATAAAACTCCTCGACGAACGGCCCGATGACCGACGCCACGAGAAGCCCGAATACGAGCTGCCGAATATCGTGCGGCACAAGCAGCAATTCGCCAGGTGATGGCGTGTAGCTGACGAGCTTCTGCTGGATCAAAAAATTCTGCACCACCTCGAACGCGATGGCATAAAGAATTCCGCCGCCGAACGCCCAACCGATCACGCGCCCCGGCACACCCGCGAAGAAGGAAAGCCCCTTGCGCCGCGCGAGCCAGAACATTAGCCCCATCGGCGGCAGGTAGAGCACTGCCATAATGCCAAGGTTGAGATAGTAGCCCTGCCCCGCCGTCTGAAATCGCCGCGACAGGTCTTCGATGAACCCGGCGCCGCCGTGCCCCATGGCAACAACCATGACGGCCGCCGTCACCAGCGCGAACGCCACACAGGCGGCCAAAAGCGGCAGCAACAGATCCCACCAGCGCAGCGGGCGCGATGGCACGGAATCCTCGGACAAGGCGGTTTGGAGGAGCGCGTCCTGCATGATTAAACTGAATTCAGACCAATGGGACCGGACACATGATCGGCGCAAAACCTTTCCAGATCGCTATTCCGCAGACCACTATTGCACGCATCAACCGCCGGGTGCGCGATTTCGAATGGCATGAAATGCCGCGCGGCGCGGGCCTCGACGGCACATGGGCCTACGGCGCCAACCTCGACTACATGAAGCGTCTGGCCGAATACTGGATCGGCGATTACGACTGGCGCAAACAGGAAGAAAGCCTCAACCGCTTCCCGCAATTCATCGCCGATGTCGATGGCCTCGATATCCATTTCTATCGTGTGGAAGGCTCCGGTCCCTCGCCGCAACCGCTGATCCTGAGCCATGGCTGGCCCGGCTCGGTATTCGAATTCCTGCACATCGTCGAAAAACTCGCCCACCCCGAACGCTTCGGCGGCAGCGAGCAAGATGCGTTCACCGTCATCGTCCCGTCGCTTCCCGGCTACGGTTTCTCAGGCAAGCCCGAACGCCCCATCGGCCCGCGCACAACCGCGCGTTACTTCGACAGGCTGATGACCGATGTGTGCGGCCTGCCCAACTATATCGCGCAGGGCGGCGACTGGGGTTCGGCGATTTCGGGCTGGATGGGTTACGACGGCAAGGGATGCAAGGCCGTGCATCTGAACATGTTCGGCTGGCGCTCTCCGGGCGTCCATCCGCAGACCGATGAAGAAAAACAATATGCCCAGCGCGCCATGCAATTGTTTGAAATGGAGGGCGCCTATTTCCGCGAACAAACCACCAAGCCGCAAACGCTCTCCTACGCCATGATGGATTCACCCATCGGCGCAGCCGCGTGGATCGTCGAAAAATTTCACGGCTGGTCCGACAGATCGCGCGGATTCGAAAACGTCTATTCGATGGATCAACTCATCACCAACGTGATGATCTATCTGGTGACACGCACCTTCAACACCGCGACATGGATGTACCGCGGCCTGATGGAAGACATGTCCGGCGATCCCGTGCCCAACGCCGCGCGCATCGAAAAGCCGGTCGGCATCGCCAACTTTCCCATCGACCTGATCCCCTTCCCGCCGCGCAGCATGGTGGAGCGTCACGTGAACGTGACGCATTGGACCGATTTCAAGGAAGGCGGCCATTTCGCGGCGCTGGAACGGCCGGACGATCTGGTAGGCGACATTCGAGCGTTTGCGAGGATGTTGAAATAATTCTCACCTCCCCCTTGTGGGGAGGTAAGTGGGACTATGCCCCCGCCATCGCCTTCGCCTCATCCAGCGTTCGCTTTTTCACCAGCGGATCGATGTGGCGATGGACGATTTTCCAATCGTCTTCCTCGCGCCGGTAGACCTGCGTCACGCGCTGGCTCCAGGCTTGCGGCTGGGTGTCGCCTTCGAACGTCACCGTTTGATGTTCAAGCAACACGAGCACCAGCAGATCGCCGGACTCATACGCCTGAAACAGTTCGACCTTCGCCTCGCCCTTCTTGAATATCTTCGCCGCGTTCGGCGCGACCTTGCGCCATTCTGCCGAGCCCATCATCGGCGCGGGTCCGCCAGTGGGGCCGAAGATCGTGAAATCGTCTTTCTGTGTGATGAAGGCGTCGAATTGCGACGGGTCGCCGTTCATCAGCGCATGCGCCGCCTGTTCGGATCGCCGCACGATGGCGTCTATCGCGCTTTTGTCCACGTTGTCCTCCCCGTTACGAAAGATTTCGGCCCATCGCGAGGAACTTGTCGCGCCGTTGACGCCGCAAAGCCTCGCCTCCCATCGGCGAAAGCTCGTGCAACGCCCGCTCGATGGTGTCGCCGACCGAAGCGATGGCGGTTTCGGGCGCGCGGTGCGCCCCGCCCATGGGTTCCGCGATAATGCCGTCGATGATCTTCAGTTCCAGAAGATCCTGCGCGGTGATGCGCATGGCGGCGGCGGCATCCTGTGCCTTCTCCGCGCTGCGCCAGAGGATCGAGGCGCAGCCCTCCGGCGAGATCACCGCATAGATCGAATGTTCCAGCATGTAGACACGATTTGCCGTCGCGATCGCCAGCGCCCCGCCCGACATGCCTTCGCCGATGATCGTGGCGATGAACGGCACGCGCAGGTTCAAACCGGCCTGCGTCGATCGAGCAATCGCTTCCGCCTGCCCGCGTTCCTCCGCGCTCACGCCGGGATAGGCGCCCGACGTATCGGCAAATGAAAGCACCGGCAGCCCAAATCGATCCGCCAGATCGAACAGCCGTTGCGCCTTGCGATAACCTTCCGGCATCGCCATGCCGAAATTGTGTTTGAGGCGGGATTGGGTGTCGTTGCCCTTCTCCTGCCCGATCACGGCGACGGGCCGGCCGCGAAACCGCGCCAGCCCCACCATCAGCGCACGGTCTTCGCCAAACAGGCGGTCACCAGCGAGTGGCGTGAAATCGTCCAGCAGCTCCCTCGCGTAATCCAGAAAGTGCGGACGGTTGGGATGCCGCGCCACCAGCGCCTTCTGCCAGGGCGTGAGCTTGGCATAGGTCTGCTTGATGAGCGTATCGGCCTTGGTCTGCAGGCGGCCGACTTCGTCCTCGATATTGGCGGCAGAATCCTGCGACGCGAGCTGCTTCAGCTCCACGATCTTGCCTTCGAGGTCGGCAATGGGTTTTTCAAACTCGAGATAAGCGGGCATCGTCACCGGGGGAAACGCACGAAGGCCGTAAAAGAGGGCGGAACTTGGCAACGCCCGGGCCCGGCGTCAAACAAAAGTGGGGTCAGGCGGTCACAAATCTACCCCCTGCCCCGTCTTTATCGTGGAGGTACCCGAATGACCACCAAATCTGTCCGTATTGTATTGATTTTGCTAGGAATATTTCACGCCGCCAACGGCCTGACCATGCTGGCGGCCCCGGACTTCTGGTACGCCTCGGTCCCCGGCGTGGTCGCCCACGGCCCCATGAATCACCATTTCATCGCCGATATCGGCATGGCCTTCCTGGCCAGCGGCATCGGCCTTCTCATGGCGCTGCGCACGGGACCGTCCGCCGCAACCTTCGCCCTGGCCGGTGCCACCTTCCCGGCCCTGCACGCCCTGATCCACCTCTGGGAGTGGATTTCGGACGGCATTCCGACCGATCCGCAGCAGATGCTGTCCGATGCGGTTGCCGTGATGCTCGTGAGCTTCGTGGGCTTTTGGCTGGCCTGGATGTGGGCGCGCCGGGAAGGAGTTGTGTGATGCTGAAATGGCTGTTGCTCAAAAGCGTGCGCGACATGGAGAAGAAGTACGGTTACGACGCCACCTATCTGCACGAAATGGCCGACGACTCGCTCAGCGCCTTCGTACGCTTCGCCATCATCCAACTGGCCGGCGGCGGCTTCCACGCCAATGCGCCGGCAAACGCGTGGTCTGCTGCCGGAATCGCGGGCGCATTGGTGGAAGATTGCGGACCGTGCGTGCAAATCGCCTCCGACATCGCGATGGACGAAGGCATGGATGGCGAGATCATCAAGAAGCTCCTTGCGGGCGTGCCCACCGATGCCGATGCGCAACTGGGTTTCGACTATGGCCGCGCACTCATTCTCGCCGCACCCAATCTCGATGACTTGCGCGAAGCCATCCAAAAGAAATGGGGAAAGAAAGCCCTTCTCGCGCTAACCTTGCGCGCGATGACAGCCCGCAATTTCCCCGTCGTCAAACGCGCCATGGGCCACGCCAAGACCTGCCAGCGCGTCCGCATCGGCCAGGACGACATCGCCGTGAACCAATCGCTGAAAGCTGCATGAGCCAATCCGCCACCGCGCTGTTCGAGAAACACCGCTCGCATCTTCTGGGCCTTGCCTATCGCATGCTGGGCGAAATGTCGGCCGCGGAAGACATTGTGCAGGACGCGTGGCTGCGCTGGCGGAAGGAAAATCACGACACCATTCGCGATCCGCGCGCTTGGCTTTCCGCCGTCACCGTTCGTCTCGCGCTGGATGCGCTGCGTTCCGCCCGTGCACGCCGCGAGAAATATGTTGGCCCCTGGCTGCCGGAGCCGCTGATGCCCGATGACATGCGCGTTCTTGCAGCCGACACGCCCGCAGCCCATGCCGAACTCGCTTCGGATCTGTCGCTGGCGTTGTTGCACGTCCTCGAACGCCTCTCGCCCGAAGAACGCGCCGCGCTCATCCTGCACGACGCCTTCGATTGCGATTACGCCGAAATCTCGGAGATGTTGAACAAGAACGAAGCCGCCTGCCGCAAGCTTGTCAGCCGCGCCCGCGAAAGGGTGAAAGCGGATCGCCCGCGCTACACCGTTTCAAAAGAGCAGCATCTCGAAATGATCGGCCGCTTCGCGCAGGCCGTCGCCACCGGCGACACCTCGCACATGACGCAACTCTTCGCCAACGACATCGTGTTCTATTCCGACGGCGGCGGCAAAGCGTCCGCCGCGCTCAACCCGGTGTTCGGCGTGGACCGCGTGACACGCCTCATCCAGGGCCTTACACGCAAGATGCACGAACGCTTCCAGCCCCAACTCTACGCGACCGAAATCAACGGCCAGCCCAGCCTCGTCATTACGGATGGAAGCGAAATCTATTCCACCATGACCGTCGAAACGGATGGCAACCAGATCACCGGCATCTACGTGCTGCGCAATCCGGACAAGCTGACCCGCGTGACGCGCGCCTTGTCGCCCTCCACGCCCGCTACCTGACGGCCGTTCCGATACACTTGGCAGCCAGAAGAAGCCGCTTGTCGCGAGTCCACAACTCGCTGCCGGCCGTCAGGCGAACCGACGCCAGCAAATGGGCATCGACATATCCGATACCGATGCCCGCAATATTATGATGCTCGATGAAATCGAAAACTTCTTCGTCGGACGCCACAACCGTTCGCCGGAGTTGTTTCAGTGCATCGAGTGTAGGAGCGCGATTGGGCAAATCTCCCATCGCCAATTCGCCGATGATGAACGGATGCGTAATTATCCTGTCTTCGTTCAAACAGGTGAACAGCGCTTCGTCGCGCTTGCGCAGGTGATCGACCCAGACAGACGTATCCGCAAGGATCATTTTTTCGGGCGGCGACGGCGGCCAGCCTTGAAGCCGGGCGCGCTGCCGCCAAGCAATGCAAGGCGGCGCGCGCTTTCGCGTTCTATCAATGTCTTGAGCGCTTCGCGCACGAGGCTGGATTTTTCCTTCAACCCCGTCAGCGCTTGCGCCTTTTCGACGAGATCGTCATCGAGAGCCAGCGTGGTCCGCATCGAGCGTCCTTCCCAACAGGCACGAAACCTAGCATCAAATGATGCTGGAATCAATGCCTATTTGGAAGCCGCTTCCCGCTCCCTGATCATCTGCATCTGCTTGACGATCACGTGCGCTTGGCGGATCGAAGCCGCGTCAATCAATACGCCCTTCATCGCGGCAGCGCCCGAACCGGTCTTGTGCGCGTCTTCCATAGCCGAGAGGATCGCTTCGGCGCGTTCCACTTCCTTGGCCGGTGGCGTGTAGATTTCGTTGGCGAGTGCCACCTGGCTTGGATGGATCGCCCATTTGCCCTCGCAGCCCAGGATCGCCGTGCGGTTGGCCTGGACGCGGAAACCATCGGGATCGCCGTAGTCGCCGAACGGCCCGTCGATCGCCATCAGCCCGTGCGCGCGCGCCGCCTGCACCATGCGGAACAGAGGGAAGTGCCACAAATCGTTCCAGTGGCGAACACGTTCGCCCTTCTCGTCCTTGTCGGTGAGCATCACATAGTCGGCATTGCCGCCACCGATATTGGTGGTGCGCATGCCCTGACTGGCTGCGTAATCCGCCGCGCCGAAATGAAGGCTCTCAAGCCGCTTCGAAGACGCGGCGATCTCGTCGATGTTCGTCAGGCCAAGCACGCTTTCGATGATGACTTCGAGCCCGATCTTCTTCTTGCGGCCAACCGCGTTCGACGCCTGCGTCACCAGCATGTCGATGGCATAGAGATCGGCGGCGCAACCAACCTTCGGCACCATGATCGCGTCGAGGCGTTCGCCGCCTTTTTCGACCAGCGCGAGCACATCCTGATAGCAAAGCGAAGTATCGAGCCCGTTGATGCGGCTGGTGACGGTCTTGTTGCCCCAATCCACTTCGTTCAATGCCTGCACGACATTCTTGCGCGCCTGCTCCTTGTCCGAAGGCGCAACCGCGTCTTCGAGATCGAGACACACCACGTCGGCGGCGCTTGCCGCGGCCTTTTCGAAGAACTTCGTGTTCGAACCCGGCAGGAACAGTTTGGAACGATAAAGCCGGACCGGCGCCTGGCGCTCGATTGTGGTGAAGCTCACAGAAATCCCCTCTCATGCTGCGGGTGCGAAAAGTGGCCCTTGGGGGCGGGGGGCGTCAACTGCGGCGGTTTGGTCTTGCGGCAGTTTTCTTCCGGCGGGCCAGCGGATGGGCCTCGGTAACCATGGCTTCCAGCCGGTCCCGCGCCACGTGGGTATAGATCTGCGTCGTCGCCACATCGGCATGGCCGAGCAGGGTCTGCACGCTGCGCAAATCCGCTCCGCCCTCCACCAGATGCGTGGCAAACGCATGTCTGAGAACGTGCGGTGAAAGTTTGTCGGGATCGATATTCGCCTTCAGGGCGAGCGCCTTCAGCATCTGATGACATCGCCGCCGCGTCAGATGCCCTTCGGCCGAACGCGAAGCAAACAGATAACGCTCGGCGAGCGATTTGCGCGGCCCGTTCGGCAGGAATTCCGCGCGCACATCGAGGTAGCTCCTGATCGCTGCGCGCGCATGCGGATTGAGCGGCACCACGCGTTCCTTGCCGCCCTTGCCCCGCACGAAGATCATCTCGCGATTGCGCACCGCCGCGTGCGGCAACGTCACAAGTTCCGACACGCGCAACCCGGACGCGTAGAGAACTTCGAGAATGCAAATGAGCCGCTTTCCTTCCGGCGTCTCACCATCTTCGCGCGCCGCTGAAATCAGCGCGTCGATTTCCTCGTTCGACAGCACTTTCGGCAAAGGCCGTTCGCGGCGCGGCGCATCCACCGCGTCGGTCGGATCGTCGGTGCGCATCCCTTCGCTATAGGCGAATTGAAAAAACTGCCGCAAAGCCGAAAGCTTGCGTGCCTGCGATGAGCCCGCCATGCCGGATTTCGAAAGCTGCTGCAGATAGGCTTTCACCTCATCGCGCGTGGCTTTGGCGAAATTGCCTTTGATGAAGCCCGCGAAATCATCGAGATCGCGCCGATAGGCGGCAAGCGTGTTCTGCGAGGCGCCGCGCGCGGCGCTCATCATTTCGAGAAAGGTGCCGATTGCCGTCGCGGTTGCCCGCGGTTTAACCGGGGAACCGCTCATTGGGGATCGTCTGTTCGACGGTCTGCTGATGCGGCCTGAGCGTGCTCGCATAGAGAAGCAGCGCCACCCCGCCCACCAACGCCAGCAGAATGATCGCCAATACGATGCGCAAACCCCAACTCATCGGCCTGTCCCAGATGATTCGCAGAATCTTACCTCCCCAATTCGGGGAGGTCGACGGCGCGCGTCAGCGCGACGGCGGGCGGGGCCTTTCCAGCGAGGCTCGCTGGAGGCCCCACCCGGTCGCTTGCCGATGCAAGCGCCCGACCTCCCCGCGTTGGGGGAGGTAAGACGCAGGAGTGGCACGAGAGCGCTCTTATGTGTAATCCCACCCCATGAGCGGTCTGAATCGCACGGTGGCGCTGGTCGGCATGATGGGCGCGGGCAAAAGCTCGGTGGGCAAGCGCCTCGCCGCACGGCTGAACCTGCCGTTCCGCGACGCCGACGAGGAAATCGAGAAAGCCGCCGGTTGCAGCATCACCGAAATTTTCGAACGCTACGGCGAGCCCGCCTTCCGCGATGGCGAGCGCCGCGTGATCGCGCGACTGCTCTCGGAACCGCCGCAAATACTGGCAACGGGCGGCGGCGCGTTCATCGATCCCCAAACGCACGCGGAGATCAAAAAGAAAGCCGTTTCCATCTGGATCAAGGCACCCATCGACGTGTTGGTGGAACGTGTCAGCCGCCGCGACAACCGCCCGCTTCTCAAGAATGGCGATCCGCGCGAAATCATCGAACGCCTTCTCGCGCAGCGCGATCCGATCTATGCCGAAGCCGACCTCTCCATCGACAGCGCAGCCGGCCCGCACGCACAGGCCGTCGAACGCATCGTCGAGGTGCTGAAAGAACTGGGCCACATCGCATGAGCGAGCGCGTTCCCGTCCAACTCGACAACCGCAGCTACGACATCCATGTGGGTGCCGGCTTGCTCGCGCAATCGGGCGCTTTGATTGCCCCCTTCGCACGAGGCGTCGTTCCCGTGGTGACGGACAAACACGTCGCCGACCTGCATCTCCAGAAAGTGCTCGCCTCATTGAAAGCCGCCAATCTCGATACCCGCGAGATCGTTCTGGACCCCGGCGAGGGCACCAAGAGCTTCGCGGGCCTCGAACGCCTCACCAACACGCTCCTGGAGCTGGGCATCGAACGCGGCGGCATGATCGTGGCGCTCGGCGGCGGCGTGATCGGCGACCTCACGGGCTTCGCGGCAGGCATCCTCAAGCGCGGCATCGACTTCGCCCAGATTCCCACCACGCTGCTGGCGCAGGTCGATTCCTCGGTGGGCGGAAAGACCGCCATCAACACCCGTCAGGGCAAGAATCTGGTCGGTCTGTTCTATCAGCCCCGCGTCGTGATCGCGGACACCGATGCACTGTCAACATTGTCCCCGCGCGAGCTGCGCGCCGGTTATGCCGAAGTCGCCAAATATGGCGCTCTGGGCGATGCGACCTTCTTCGCGTGGCTTGAAAAGAATGGCCTTAAAGTCCTTGAAGGCGAAGCATCTTCCCGTATCCACGCGGTGGCCCATTCCTGCCGGATGAAGGCCGAGATAGTTGCCCGCGACGAGCGCGAGGCAGGCGACCGCGCGCTCCTGAACCTGGGTCACACCTTCGGTCACGCGCTGGAGGCCGCGACCGGCTTCTCCGACCGCTTGCTCCATGGCGAAGGCGTGGCCGTGGGCATGGCGCTGGCCTTCCGCCTGTCCGTCCGGCTGGGGCTGGCCCCCGCCAACGATGCCACCCGTCTAGAGGCCCACCTGCGGGCCGTAGGCCTGCCGTCCTCCATTGCCGAAATCCCCGGCGAGCGCCCCTCGCCCGACGTCCTGATGGAGCACATGGCCCACGACAAGAAGGCGAGCGGCGGCAAGCTGACTTTCATCTTGGCTCGGGGCCTGGGCAGAGCCTTCGTCACCAAGGACGTGCCGCTCGACGCCGTCCGGGACATTCTGGCCGCCTGAGCCACCATCCCGCGTTATAGTTCCGATTCAACTCCCGCCTGAGGACCGCCTTGCCATGAGCACCGCCGCCCTAGCCTTGAGCGCGATCATCCTGCTGCTCGCGATGTCTGCTTTTTTCGCGGGCTCCGAAACCGCACTCACCGCCGTCTCGCGGGGCAAGATGTTCCAACTGGAAAAGGAAGGCTCCCGCCGCGCCGCCAGCGTCAACAAGCTGATGGGCGAGCGCGAACGCATGATCGGCGCGCTGCTGCTGGTGAACACCTTCCTCAACATCCTTGCCTCATCCATTGCCACCAGCGTGCTGGAAGACAATTTCGGCGACCGCGCGGTCCCCATCGCGACGGCGATCATGACGGTCGCGATCCTGATGTTCGCCGAAGTGCTGCCGAAGACGCTCGCCATCGCCCGCACGGACCGTTTTGCACTCACTGTCGCGCTGCCGGTGAAATGGATGGTGTCCATCACCGCTCCCCTCGTGAACGCGGTTCAATATATCGTCTGGAAAGTTTTGTGGGTGTTCGGCATCCGCAAGGAAGACGCAGCTGTCGTGATGGAAGCGCACGAAGAGATACGCGGCACCGTCGATCTGCACCACGCCGAAGGCACGGTGGAGCGCGAACACCGCGACATGATCGGCGGCGTGCTCAACTTACGCGAACTTAATGTCTCCGACATCATGACCCACCGCAAGAACATGGTGACGCTGGATGCCAGCCTGCCGCCGCGCGAGATGTTCGATGCGGTTCTCGAAGCACGCCACCTGCGCGTTCCGGTGTGGCGCGATCAGGCGGAAAACATCGTCGGCATCCTGAACCTGCGCGACGTCATCAAGGTATTCTCCGAACGCGGCGGCGCGATCGACGATTTCGATTTCATGAGTCTTGCCGCGCCCGCATGGTTCGTGCCCGAGACCACCGGCCTCGAAGAACAGCTTGAAGCCTTCCGCGAACGCCGCTCGCATTTTGCGCTGGTTGTCGATGAATATGGCGTGCTGCAGGGCTTGGTGACATTTGAAGACATCGTCGACGAAATCTTCGGCGAGATCCCCGATCAGGATCAGTCGAAAGAGCCCTCCGGTATCCGCCCGCAACCCGACGGCTCGTTCAACATCGACGGTTCCATGCCGATCCGCGAAGTGAACCGCGCCTTGGATTGGAATCTGCCCGACGAAGAAGCCGCGACCGTCGCAGGACTCGTGATCCACGAAGCCCGCACCATCCCCGAAGTGGGCCAGCGTTTCGCGTTCTACGGCTATCAGTTCGAAGTCCTGCGGCGGCAAAGAAACCAGCTCACAGCCATCCGCGTGGTGCCGCCGGTAAAGGCAGCGGTGAGTAGTGACTAGGGAATGGTGAGTAGCAAAAACGCCACTCACTACTCACTACTCACTACTCACTATTCCCTACTCGCCTTCTCCAGGAGCCAACGCCGTAATCGCCAGCGCATGTATCTGCGCTTTCATTTCATCGGCCAGCGCCGCATAGATCGATCGCTGCCGTGCCACGCGCGATTGTCCCGCAAATGCATTCGAAACAACCCGCACGTTGAAGTGCGTTTCGCCGCCGGGTCGCGAGCCCGAATGGCCATGATGCCGCGCGCTTTCGTCCGTCACCTCAAGGGCGACCGGCTTCAATGCCGCTGTCAGTTTTTCGCGAATGGTATCGGCCATGGTCATGCCCAAACCTCATGGCTGGTTTGCGGGCGAAGTCAAGCGAGACGTTTTCTTGTTTTTTCACCGTTCGGCCCCATAATTTACGCATGGCTCGTGCGCGTAGATTTCTGGGCGACATTCGCATCAAGCCGGACGCCAAGGCTCCGGTGATCCAAAAGTTGCGCCCGTGCGCCATCAGGGGGTGCCTTGAGGAAGGTTCGCACCGGATCCCCAGAAGTCGCGAGAATTTGTCGGAACAGATTTACGTCTGCCTCACCCACGCCCGCGCGCACAACGAGTCCTGGGATTTCTTCAAAGGCATGAGCGACAAGGAAATCGAGCGGTTCCAGGTTGACTCCCTCACCGGCCACCGCCCCACCTGGCCGCTCGGCAAACGCTCTGCGCGGATGCGCCGCGGCACGTTCGAGTTCGACGATTCGTATGGCCATTTCGGCGAAGAATCCCCTACGCCGCGCCCGCCGACGCGCCGGCTGACCGGCGTCCAGTTGCAGGCGCTGACGACCATGAATCTGGAGGAAACCGCTACCTTGCAGGAGATAAAGGCGCGGTATAAGGAACTTGTGAAGCGGTTTCACCCCGATGCCAATGGCGGCGACCGGGGCGCCGAGGAGCGTCTCAAGCAGGTTATCAAGGCCTATGGCGTCTTAAGGCGGCAAGGCTAACCTAGGCGCAAATTCCGGGCGCCTTCGCCTCTCGCGGCGGACGGCCATCCCGTCGCGTAACAGATCATCCGGAACAATGAAAAATGACCAGTGAAGTTCAGGGCGGCCTCGACCCTTCGTTGAAGCCCGACACCGAGATCGACGTGCGTAAGACCTTCGGCTTCGACGCCAAGATGAAGGTGCCCGCGTTTTCGAAAAAAACCGAATACGTTCCCGATTTCGACGATGCTTATCGTTTCGACCGCGAAACGACGCTCGCCATTCTCGCGGGCTTCGCGTTCAACCGCCGCGTGATGATCCAGGGCTATCACGGCACCGGCAAGTCGACGCACATCGAACAGGTGGCCGCGCGCCTCAACTGGCCGTCGATCCGCATCAACCTGGATTCGCACATCAGCCGCATCGATCTCGTCGGCAAGGACGCGATCGTGTTGAAGGAAGGCAAACAGATCACCGAGTTCCGCGAAGGTCTGTTGCCGTGGGCGCTCCAGCATCCCGTGGCGCTGACGTTCGACGAATATGACGCCGGCCGTCCCGACGTGATGTTCGTGATCCAGCGCATTCTCGAAGTGCAGGGCAAACTCACCCTGCTCGATCAGAACCGCGTGATCCGCCCGCATCCGGCGTTCCGCCTGTTCTCGACCACCAACACCATCGGTCTGGGCGATACGACAGGCCTCTATCACGGCACGCAGCAGATCAACCAAGGCCAGATGGACCGCTGGAGCATCGTGGCGACCTTGAACTATCTCAGCCACGACGCCGAAACCGCCATCGTGCTTGCGAAAGTTCCGTCCTATGCTGCGACGCCCGAGAAGAAGAAACAGATCGACGCCATGGTCCGCGTCGCCGACATGACGCGCAACGCCTTCATCAACGGCGACCTCTCCACGGTCATGAGCCCGCGCACGGTCATCACCTGGGCCGAGAACGCCGAAATCTTCAATGACGTCGGCTTCGCATTCCGCCTCACCTTCCTGAACAAGTGCGATGAGTTGGAACGCGCCAGCGTTGCCGAGTTCTATCAGCGCTGCTTCGGTGAAGACCTGCCCGAAAGCGCTGCGAAGGTGCTGGTGGCATGAATTCCAACTGTCATGGCCCGCAAATGCGGGCCACCCAGTTGATGCCTGCACAACCGAGGCAAGTTTCACCTGGGTGGCCCGCATTCGCGGGCCATGACAAGTTATTTGGTGCGATTTCGTGAAAAACGAATCCCCCGCTGAACCATTCAAACGCGCTGTCGGCACGGCCGTGCGCGCGCTTGCGGGCGAGCCCGAACTCGAAATCAATTTCAGCGCCGAACCGCCGTCGCTGAAAGGCCCGAAAGCGCGCCTGCCGCTTCCCTCGCGCAATCTGCCGCCGAACGAAGTGGCGGTGGTGCGCGGCGCAGGCGATGCCTATGCGCTGCGCCGCGCCTATCACGAAGACAAGATTCACGATCAATACCGGCCGCAATCGCCGGATGCCGCCGCGATCTTCGAAGCCGCCGAACAGGCACGCGTTGAAGCCATTGGGTCGCTCGCGATGAAGGGCGTGGCGCAAAACCTTTCCGCAGGCGTCGAAGCGCGCGTCAACCAGCGCGGCCTCGCCAAAGTCCGCACTCGCGCCGATGCGCCACTGGCGGACGTGATCGGTTTGCTGGTGCGCGAGAAACTGACCGGCGAAGTGCCCCCCGAAAACGCAAAGACCGCCGTCGATCTGTGGCGTCCGTTCGTCGAAGAACGCGCGGCCAAGGATTTCGCCAAACTGGGCGACGTGCTGCGCGACCAGAAGGCGTTCGCCAAACTCACCCGCACGATCCTCAAGGATCTGAATTTCAGCGACGAGAACGCCGCAGACGCCGAAGAAAATTCGGACGACTCCGGCGAAGGCGAACCCGAGAGCCAGGAAGGTGGCGAGTCGCAGGAAACGAGCGAACAGGCCGAAGCCGAACTCTCCGATGCCGAGGGCGAAGAAGGCGACGAAACCACCACCGAAATGCGCACCGAGCAATCGGAAGACATGTCCGATGCGCAGGAACCGGAGGAAGGTACGCGTCCCTGGCGCCCCGAACTGCCCTTCTCCGATCAGGAACAATGGGGCTATCGCAGCTTCACCGCGCAATTCGACGAAGAAATCGAAGCGCCCGACCTCTGCGACGCCGAAGAACTCACGCGCCTGCGCAACTTCCTCGACCAGCAGCTTCAGGCGATGCAAGGCGTCGTCTCGCGGCTCGCCAACAAGCTGCAACGCCTGTTGATGGCGCAGCAGAACCGTTCGTGGGATTTCGATCTGGAAGAAGGGCTGCTCGATACCTCGCGCCTGCCGCGCATCATCATCGACCCCATGTATCCGCTGTCGTTCAAGCAAGAGAAGGACATGACCTTCCGCGATACGGTGGTCACGTTGCTGCTCGACAATTCCGGTTCGATGCGCGGGCGGCCCATCATGGTGGCTGCGATGTGCGCCGATATTCTTGCGCGCACGCTGGAACGCTGCGCCGTGAAAACCGAAATCCTGGGCTTCACCACGCGCGCCTGGAAAGGCGGCCAGTCCCGCGAGAAATGGATCGCCGAGGGCAAGCCCGCCCATCCCGGCCGCCTGAACGATCTGCGCCACATCGTCTACAAGGCCGCCGACGAACCGTGGCGGCGCGCGCGCAAGAACCTCGGCCTGATGATGCGCGAAGGTTTGCTCAAGGAAAACATCGACGGCGAAGCGTTGATGTGGGCGCACAACCGCATCGCCAACCGCCCCGAACAACGCAAGATCCTGATGGTGATCTCCGACGGCGCACCGGTGGACGATTCAACCCTGTCGGTGAACGCGGGCAACTACCTCGAACGCCATCTGCGCCATGTGATCGACGACATCGAAGCGAAGTCGGACGTCGAACTCACCGCCATCGGCATCGGCCACGACGTCACGCGCTATTATCGCCGCGCCGTCACCATCGTCGACGCCGAGCAACTCGGCGGCGCGATGACGGAACAGCTGATCTCGCTGTTCGCCGAAGAAAAGGCAATCATGAGCCACGGCAAGGGACACCGCGCCGGCCCGATGCGGAAGTTGAGACGCAAGGCGGCGTAGTTTTTCTCACCTCCCCCTTGCGGGGAGGTCGAACAAATCTTGAGCGCAGCGAGAGATTTTTCGGGTGGGGGACGGTGGATGTTACTGAGAGCGGCTCCCCACCCGTAAAACGCTCCGCGTTTTCCGACCTCCCCACAAGGGGGAGGTAAGAAGAAAACTTAAGCCGCTTGTTTCTCAGCCAGCTTCTTCACGATCTGGCGCTTCAGGCGCAGGGCCTTCACGCTCAGTTTCTTCTCGTCGGCCTTCATCAGGAAGACGTCGAGGCCGCCATTGCGGTCGATCGTGCGCAGCGCGTTCATGGAGATGCGCAGCTTGTAGCTCGCGCCCAGCGCATCGCTCGCCAGCGAGATGGTTTGCAGATTCGGGCGGTAGACCCGCTTGGTCTTGTTGTTGGCGTGGCTGACATTGTTGCCAACCAGGAGGCCTTTTCCGGTCAATTCGCAGCGGCGGGACATGGGCTTAGCTCGTCAAAAAGAGGCGCCCTCATAAGGGCATGGGCGCATCGGGTCAAGCCGGGACCTTCTCGGGCGCCCCCGCCGAAGCGGACCAGGTCTCAGCCCCCAGTAAAAGCTGGGTTATTTTGCCGTTCTCATCGGCCAGAGGCCCCACAAAAACCTCCGCCTGCAGCCAGAATCGCCGCTCATGTGCGACTTGGCCCGAAACGCTCAGGGGCCCTCCGGAACGGCATACCTCGTCGCAAACCATCCGCCAGCGGGCTTCGATCGCGGACGGCAGGCACTCGGAAAACAGCTTGCCCGTGATGGGGCCCATCACCTCTTCGAGCCTGGTCCCTGCAAGCCGCACCATATAGTCGACGCCCTTGTCGGTTTCCTTGACCTCGATGAGACCGACCTGGCCGATATATGCCTTCAAATCCCTCGGATGGATGTCTTTGCGCAGCGGAACGACCCGATTGCCGCGGCGTGCACGCCAATAGTCATACGTCTTGATCGTCGCCGGTTTCGTCAACGAAACCTCGCGATCGATATGCATCGTCGGCAGTGCGTCGCTTGGGCCGGCGGCCCAATCGCCATTTGTATCCATCGCCAATTCCAAACACGAATGTGAAAATGAGCGTCCACTGCGACTCAAAAGGCCGATGCGCGGATGTCACGCGCTGTCAGTGACAACCGGGCAGTTAGTGTTTCGTGTCGCCCGCGTCAACCTTCAGAATGCGGCGAAACAGTGTACTTGCTGCCGCATAGGGAAGCGATTTGCCCGTGATAACGGCGCTTTCCAACTTCTTAACGTCTTCCCTAAGTCCATGATGTGCGAGCAATTCTTCGTTCAGAATGGTCTGCACCTCATTCCAGAACCAGCGCCTGGATTGATCTGCGCGCAAACGCTGGATGCGACCGTCTTTCGCAAGGCTGTCATGAAAGCTAGTCATGGCTATCCAAGCTTCGGCGATGCCTTTGCCCTCCAAAGATGACACGGTGAGCACGTTTGCGGGCAATCCTTCGTGCTTTGGCCGCATCAAATGCAGGGCCATCTTGTAATCCGCCGCTGCGCGATTCGCCGCCGGAATCAGATCGCCATCGGCTTTTGTGACGACAAGAATGTCAGCCAATTCCATCACGCCGCGCTTGATGCCTTGCAGATCGTCGCCTCCGCCGGGGCTCTGCAATAGCACGAACAGATCGGTCATGTCGGCAACCGCGGTTTCGGATTGCCCAACGCCAACCGTTTCCACGATCACCACATCGAACCCCGCCGCTTCGGCCAACAGCATCGTCTCGCGCGTGCGCCGCGCGACGCCACCGAGAGTCGTCCCCGCAGGCGAAGGCCGGATGAACGCGCCCGGATCGCGCGACAGCTGTTCCATGCGTGTCTTGTCGCCGAGAATCGATCCGCCGGACCGTCGCGAGGACGGATCGATGGCCAGCACCGCCACCTTGTGCCCCTGCCCGGTCAGATATGTTCCGAAGGCTTCGATGAACGTCGATTTGCCCGCACCCGGCGCGCCGGAAATGCCGATGCGAAAACTTCCCCCCGATCGCGGCAACAAAGCCGTCAGAACCTGTTCAGCTTTCGCCTGATCGCTGGCTTTCGTGGACTCAATCAGCGTGATGGCGCGCGCCAGCGCCCGCCGGTCGCCGGATGCGACCGCGTTCGCCAACTCGTCCATTTCGCCCAGTTTCGTCATGGTGCCCGACGCGTCATAATCGGGCCATGATGGCAAAGCAATTTCGTTCCGTCCCCGCGCCTTTCGGAGTTTCGTTCATGGCCCTGGCCCGTGCAGCATTCACGTTGTTCCTGATCGGCCTGCCCGCCATGGCCCATGCCGCCGGCGGCGAAGGCGCGGACGATGAGTCGGCTGCCCCTTCCTCCCGCATCGCCATGGCGATGAACCTTTATGCGGGCGGCATCGGCCTCGGCAAAGTCGATCTCGACGCCACCATCCGCGGCAACCAGTATCACGCGGTTTCGAACCTTGAGACCTCGGGCATCGTCAACGCCTTCTGGCAGGCGCGCATCCAGGCAACATCGAACGGCGAGATCCTCGGCAACCGCTTGCAACCGTCGCTCTATGATTCCTTCACTACGAAGAAGGACAGCAAGCAACAGGTCTCGCTGACCTACGAACCGGGCGGCGACATCCGCATTTATGCCGTGCCCACCTACACGCTGCACGATCACCCCATCACGCCCGAACAGCAGAAAAACACTTACGATCCGGTGAGCGCGATTCTCTATGTCGCTTCCGGCATCGGCGGCGATGCCAAAAATCCGTGCGATGTGGTGGCTCCCGTGTTCGACGGCCGTCGCCGTTACGACATCGAAGTGAAAAAGGAAAAGGACACGACGGTCGACATGGACAACGGCCTCTACAAAGGCCCGGCCATCCAATGCACCGCGCGCTACAATCAGATCGCGGGCTTCAGCCAGAAGGTGCTCGATACAAATTCAAGCTTTCCCGTCCTGCACGCCTGGGTCGTCACCTTCCCCGCCGCCGGCGGCCACAATTTCGTCGTCCCCCTGCGCGTCTGGGCCAACACGCCCTACGGTGTCATCGCCGCCGTCACCTCCACGCTGAAGATCGACGGTGTGGACAAGAAGATGGGCGGTTGAATCACAACTAGACCGCGAGCCGCGCATCATCCTAAACTGAACATACAGGGGCTGAGGAAACATTCGGGAACGCACGTACTTTGCGTAACATTGTCATTGCCGTTGCGGCTTTGCTCGCAACCCCGGCGTTTGCCAATCCGCCGGTCGAGGCCTTCGGCTCCCTGCCGAACCTGTCTCAAGCCAAGATCGCCCCGGACGGCCAGCATTTCGCCGCCATCCAGGCGCTCGACGGCAAACCGGCCGCCGTCATCTACAAGGTAGGCGCGCCGCCGGGCACCAAACCCGTCATCGTTCCGTCCGGCGAAGGAACGGTCGATTCCATCGACTGGGGCAAGAACGACCGCCTTCTCATCCGCCTCAAGACAAACGAGCGCGTCTATGGCGACAACCGCATCCGCACCTGGGAACGCTCCATCGCGGTGAAGGCCGATGGTGGCGATCTCGTGGTGCTGCTGAAAAACTTTCCCAGCCTGCGCAACAACACCGACGACGTCTATATCGTCGACAAGAATCTCGACGATCCCAATTCCATCCTGATGCCGCTGTTCCTGAAGAACATCGTGTTCAAGAGCTACTACGAATATTACGATCCTTACGAAAACTTCCGCATGGACCTGTTGAAGGTCAATCTCGAAACCGGCGAAGGCCATATCTATGCGTCGGGCGACTACAAAACCGCCGACTGGATAACCGATGGTCACGGCAATCTCGTTGCCCGCCTCGAGCTCAGCTTGCGCCCGCTACGCCACGAACTGCTGATCTACGATCACGGCGAATGGAAACCTTCCGGCCAATACGATGCGGAAGCGGACAACGGCGCGGGCGCCGTCGGCCTCACCGAAGACGGCAAGGCCATCGCGCTGCTGCGCCACGACAATCGCGATACCACCGCGCTCATCCGCCACGACATCGCCACCGGCAACGAAACCGAAATCCTCTTCGCCGATCCCAGATACGACGTAATGCAGCCCATCAAGGACGAATGGACCGGCCGCGTGATCGGCGCGATGTACGCCGCCGACCAATACGAATACCGCTATTTCAGCCCGGAAAATCAGGCGTTGGAGGCGGGCCTGCAAAAGTCTTTCCCAGGTTTGTCGGTTCACGCCACTTCGATGGACAAGGCGAAGGATCGCGTAATCGTCGCCGTGCAGGGCCCGCGCCTGCCGCCGACCTACTATTTCCTGGATCGCACGACGCACAACGCCACGGAAATCGCCTCGGCCTATCCGCAACTCGCGCAATCCGATCTCGGCGAAATGAAGCCGTATCCTTACAAAGCGCGCGACGGCCTCGAAATTCCCGCCTATCTCACCTTGCCGCCAAACAGGGAGGCGAAGAACCTTCCCACCGTCATCATGCCTCACGGTGGACCTGACGCGCGCGACATCGTTGGCTTCGACTGGTGGGCGCAATTCCTCGCCAACCGCGGTTATGCGGTGCTGCAACCGAACTATCGCGGCTCAAAGGGCTACGGCCGCAAATTCACCCAGGCGGGCCTGCATCAATGGGGCCTGAAAATGCAGGACGACATCACCGACGGCGTGAAAAAAATGATAGCCGACGGCATCGCCGATCCGAAGCGAATCTGCATCGTGGGCGCGAGTTACGGCGGTTACGCAGCACTCGCGGGCGCCACCTTCACGCCGGACCTCTATGCCTGCGCCATGAGCTTTGCCGGCGTCTCCGATCTCAACGAATTCATGTTCACCCAGAGAAGCGACACCGGCCAGGATTCGCAAAGCAGTTCCTTCTGGAAATCCCGCATCGGCAGCGATTGGGACGATGCCGACAAGCTGAAAGAAACGTCCCCCGCACTGCATGCCGACCGCGTGAAATGCCCGATCCTGCTGATGCACGGCGAAGGCGACACCACGGTGCGCATCAAGCAGAGCCAGATCGAATACGACGCGCTTCAGCAAGCCCACAAAGACGTCCAGTTCGTGCGCGTCACCGGCGAAGATCACTATCTGAACTTCGCCAGCACGCGCATCCAGATGCTGAAGGAATTGGAAGCGTTTCTGAAGAAGAATATCGGGACATAGTTCTTACCTCCCCCTTGTGGGGAGGTCGAACAAATCTCGAGCGCAGCGAAAGATTTTTCGGGTGGGGGACGATGATCGTCATTGTATTCGGCCCCCCGCCCGTAAAACGCGTTCCGC
>Ga0335070_10001358_pt1 | contig 28193 bp, 29 predicted proteins | sample Lox_Sample_13_FD_206722 | JGI IMG/M metagenome (GOLD analysis project Ga0335070, IMG submission 206722) | Soil microbial communities from Loxahatchee National Wildlife Refuge, Florida, United States - Lox_Sample_1.3 | ecosystem: Environmental > Terrestrial > Soil > Wetlands | place: USA...
CGCCAAGACCCGCGGCAAGGAAACTTGTTTGACGAGGGATCACCGACGAGAGCGTTCTGGCAGGCACGGTTCTATGATTTCAATGTCTGGACGACAAAGAAGCGGGTTGAGAAACTGCGATATATGCACCGCAATCCAGTGAAACGCGGACTGGTGGAGTCGCCGGAGCGGTGGCGGTGGAGCAGCTATCGTTCCTATTCTCTCGACGAAGCCGGAGCGGTGCGAGTGAATGAGGGTTGGAGCAAGATTTCATTTCGCGATCGTGTGGCTTGAGTCGACGAACACCACGCGCTTTCTGCGTGCGCAATACCCGCCCTTGCAAAAAGCGCAAGGACGGGGCACCCACGGCAGTGATGGCGTCAGCAACTGAAAGGCTGGGCCACCCGCCCTCAGCGCATCATAGCCGAAGCCGAACTGCCCTTAGTGATTCTCGCAGCGTTTGCTTTACACTTGATTGCCTCGCTACATGCCAATCTCTTCGCGATTGAGAGCCGACGCTGCAATGCTCTGCTTTCCCTTCGGGTTCGTCTTGTTGCTCATCGTTCTGACTTGCACGCCACTTGCACTCGCGCTCGATCCCCCTTCCCCCCCCGCGTATGGCGTCCGCATGCAGAACCTGTGGATTCCGATGAAGGACGGCATCCGCCTCTCGGCGACCCTCTACCTGCCAGAGGGCGCGAAACCCGGCGAAAAGTTTCCCGCTGTTTTTGAGTATCAGCCCTATCGCAAAGACGACGCATTCGCGGCGCGCGATTACGGCCTCTATGCCTACTTTGCCCGGCGTGGCTTCGTCAGCGCCCGCGTTGACATTCGCGGATTTGGCACCAGCGAAGGCATTCCCACGGATCGCGAATACTCGGAACAAGAGCAGTTCGACGGCCTGCAGATCATCACCTGGCTGGCTCATCAGCCTTGGTCCAACGGCAACGTCGGCATGATGGGCATTTCCTGGAGCGGTTTCAATGCTCTTCAGATGGCCATGCGCAATCCGCCGGAGCTCAGGGCCGTCATCGCGGTCGATGCCACCGAAGTGTTGTTTCACGACGACATCCACTACATCGACGGCATGGCGCACTTCGACGAGTTCGAACTCGACATGGACCTGTTGCCCGGCATCACCGGCGCGCCGGACTACACACTCGACGAAAGAGTTCTTGGCCCGCGTTTCGAAGCAGCACCCTGGTCCCTGCTTTACCTGAAACACCAGCGTGACGGGGCTTTCTGGCGCAGTCCGGTTCGGCCGCTCCGCGAAATCAAAGTTCCGTGTTTCGTAATCGGCGGAATGCTCGACGGTTATCGCGACAGCATTCCACGCATGTTGGAGCAGGTGAAAGCGCCGCTTCGAGCGTTGATTGGCCCTTGGAACCACACCTTCCCGCATGATGCCGAGCCTGGTCCGCAAATCGAGTGGCGCCAGGACGCCGTGCGCTGGTGGGATTACTGGCTCAAGGGACGCGACACGGGCGTATTGCAGGATCCCAAGTTGGTTGTCTATATGCAGCATTGGCACGCGCCGGACCCAAATCTGGCGGATGTTCCAGGCGAATGGCGGGCAGAGAAAGGCTGGCCTCCTGAGAATGTGACTGAGACAAACTTTTTTCCTCAGTCGGACCATACCTTGTCGAACACTGCACCGCCGGCCGACGTTCACCAGCTCAAGTACGTGCCTTCCATTGGAGTAGAGGCCGGCTTCTGGTGGGGCGAACTGCTGCAGGACACGCGGCCAGTGGATGCCTTCAGCCTGGTGTACGACTCCGCCCCGCTGAAAGAAGATGTGGCGATCCTCGGACGCGCCCATGCATTGCTGCGAGCTTCCGCCACGGCGCCCCTTGCCAACTGGTTTGCGCGCCTCTCCGATATCGCTCCCGACGGCTCTGTCACGCAGGTTACCGGTGCGGGCTTGAACGGCGCGCATCGTGACTCAATGAGCGATCCCCAGGACCTTGAGCCCGGGAAGTTCTATCCGCTCAACATCGAAATGCACCTGACTTCATGGGTATTTCCCAAAGGGCATCGCATCAGGCTGTCGATCGCGAATGCTCTGTGGCCGATGATTCTGCCCACACCCTATCCGATGACCACATCGCTCGAACTGGGCGACAGCAGTGGTTCGCGTCTGGTGCTTCCCGTCGTGCCTGTGCATGGAACTGAGGTGCCAGCGTTTCCGCCGCCCGAGACTTCCGAGCATCGCGCCGACATTCAGAGCGAGGGAGAACTTTGGCCCGGCGAGTGGATCACCGAGCGGGATGAGGTCCACCACAAGACCACCGTCCGCTGGCGTGGACAGACCCAGACGATGTATCCCGGAGGAAAAGAAAGCGACTACGAGAGCCTAACCTATGTGACGGACGATGAGAACCCTGCCAGCACTTCCGTCCAAGGGGAAGCCAGGAGCGTTCTCGAACTGCAAGGGCGTGTCCTCACTTGGCAAGGGCATCTCTCCCTTACCTCAGACCGGAAAAACTTCTTCTACAAGTACACTCGAGAACTCCTGAAAGACGGCAAGCTCATCAGGTCGAAAACCTGGCAGGAGACCATTCCGCGCGATCATCAGTAGCGCGCACAGCCCAGTGGTAGGAATTGAAACGTGGCGAAACAGGCGGCGTTTCTCCGCGAGCCTACTCCCGCTTCATGGTGTCAATCGTCTGGAACAACTCGCTGTGAGGATTTTTCACTTCCACACGGCGCCCGCCTGCCGGCTTGTCGCTGACCACGTAGATGGTTGGCGTATGCTCGATGCCCACCTGTCTGCCGTAATCACGGTCGGCGTTAACTTCCGCAGCCAGCTTGCCCTGAGGGTCGATCACGAAGGGCAGATCAATCTTGCGTTCTGCAGCGAAGCGCTCCACATAGCTGCGCAGGTTTCCCGGAGTGATCTCCATCTGATGCTCGTAGATGTAGTCCCGAAAGTCGCGGCCCAGTTGTTTGGAGTGCGCATCGAAGAAGTGGGCGAAGACCGCACCATCAAAAGACCAGGGATGCTGCGGCAGCGGAAAGTCGCGAATGACAAGAGGAATGTTGTAGGTGCTCGCCGCCTGCCTGATAAGCGGGGCCGTCCGGCGGCATTCGGGGCACTGCAGGTCCTCAAAAACCAGGAGCGATACCTGCGGGCTCTTCGGTGTGGGAGTTCCTGCCTTGGACTTCTCGGCGGACAGCAGGGACGAAAACAACAATACCCCCAAGCCGATCACTAGATAACGCTTCATCATAAGCAGTTCGATGCAGTTCGATGCAGAAAATGATCGGAACAACTATATCCATGGTAATCGAAGGCCCAATGAGCTGTCACGGCACAAAGATGTGGAGGCCTTCGTGATCACAGCAGAGTCAGCTGACGCTGTTCAAGAGCCAGAAGCTTCTCCTTAATGGGCAGGCCTCCGCCGTATCCCGTCAGCTTGCCATTGCTTCCAATCACGCGATGGCAGGGAATCACGATAGGAATAGGATTCGATCCGTTAGCTACGCCGACCGCGCGCGAAGCATTCGGATTTCCGAGGCGCCGGGCCAACTCGCCGTAGGAAATCGTCTCCCCGTAAGGGATCTGGAGCAACTTGCGCCAGACCTTGAGTTGGAACGGCGTGCCTTCCGGAGCGAGAGGCAGATCGAAGGCTTCCAGTTCACCGGCGAAGTAGGCGCGCAGCTGCCGGATGATCTCGTGGAAGGGTTTGACGTCCTCGTGCCCTTCGGGTTGGGCTGCCGGGTGCTTGCTGTTTTCAAACCGGATCTCCCGCAAGCCGGCATCTTCGGCGATCAGCAAGAGTCGGCCCAGCGGACTTTCCATTCGTGTGTGGCAACGAGCCGTCATGAGCGTGTCCTGGGGGATCAGATCGTAGCCGCCTGTTCCCGGCGCTTGGCCTGGATTTCGATATACACGTGCACCAACGAAACTGCGGCAGGCGTGACGCCGGGAATCCGCGAAGCGTGCCCCAGAGTCCGGGGACGAATCTTGAGCAGTTTCTCCTGCATTTCGCGCGACAACCCGCTGACCGAACGATAGTCGAACCAATCCGGAATAGCTCGCTGCTCGGCCTTCTTCAGGCGCTCGATGGCGCGCTGCTGTTGCTGCAGGTAGCCCTCGTACTTAATCCCGGTCTCGACCGACTTGAGTTCGTTGCGGATTTCCACCGGAAGATGATCCGTCGCGGACGGTTCTGCTCTCTCAAAAAACTCAGGAGCGATTTCGCGAAGCACGGGCGACAGTTGTTCGATAGCGATTTCCGGGCGCTTCAACACTTGAGAGAAGGTCTGACCGAGCATCGACGGAAAATCCCCCGCACCCGCGCCTTGCTTGGGCGCACAGCCTAGGGCGGCCGTCCCCCCGTGATCTAAAGAGCTTCGGGCTAGCCGTTCCAGATTTGCGCTGGTCAGTTTGGTCCGCTCCAGCAACTGCTTCATGGTTTCCAGCCGTTCTTGTTTGGCCAAGAAATCTGCCCAGGCGGCATCCGAAATCAAACCCACACGCCGGCCGTAGGGTGTGAGGCGGCGATCCGCGTTGTCGATGCGCAAATGCAGGCGGAATTCCGCCCGCGAAGTGAACATCCGGTAAGGCTCATTCGTGCCCTTGGAGATCAGATCGTCAATCAGGATCGCGGTGTACGCCTCGGTGCGGTCAAGGATGAGTGGTGGTTCATTCTTAATCTTCAGCGCGGCATTGATGCCCGCCATGATTCCCTGGCAAGCTGCTTCTTCGTAGCCGCTGGTGCCATTGATCTGTCCCGCAAGAAAGAGCCCGGCGATCTTCTTGGTCTCGAGGGTGCGCTCCAGTTCGGTCGGATCAATAGAATCGTATTCGATGGCGTAACCCGGCCGCAGCATATCCGCCGTATCCAGGCCCGGGATCGACTTCAGCATGGCCAACTGCACATCGACCGGCAGCGAAGTGCTCATGCCATTGATGTAGGTCTCGTAGGTATTCAGACCTTCTGGCTCGAGGAAAAGCTGGTGCGTCGTCTTGTCCGGAAACTTGACGATCTTGTCTTCGATCGACGGGCAATAGCGGGGGCCGATCGAGTGAATCTGCCCGCTGTACATCGGCGAACGGTGCACATTCTCGCGAATAATGCGGTGTGTTTCAGGCGTAGTCCAGGCGATGTAACAGGGCACCTGCTTGTCGTGATGAGCGACCCGCTTGGTGCGGAAACTGAAGGGCGTGGGGTCCACGTCGCCAGGCTGCAACTGGAAGTGCGACCAGTCGATGGTGCGACCGTCGAGGCGGGGCGGCGTACCAGTCTTCAGGCGGCAGCCCCGCAGCCCGAGCTTCTTCAGGGCCTCACCCAGCAGAACGGCCGGCGGCTCGCCCGAACGGCCCGCGGGGTATTGCTGCTCTCCGCAATGAATGAGCCCGTTGAGAAAGGTCCCGGTGGTGATGATGACAGCGTCCGCGCCGACCGTGCGACCGTCGCGCAGGCGGATGCCGCGAACGCTGCCTGCCGAGCTTGGCTCGGCCTGGACGGGCGAGGCGCCCGTCCCCACACGATCCGTGAATCTCTTCGCCTGGGTGGTTTCCTCCACAATCAGATCAGCGACTTCCGCCTGCTTGATCTTCAGATTAGGCTGTGACTCCAGCACCTGGCGCATCTTCAGGCGATAGGCCTGTTTGTCGCACTGCGCACGGGGCGACCAGACCGCCGGGCCACGGGAAGTGTTAAGCAGACGAAACTGGATGCCCACCGCGTCGGTGACTTCGCCCATGATGCCGCCCAGCGCGTCCACTTCGCGGACAAGGTGTCCCTTGGCAATTCCACCCACCGCCGGATTGCACGACATCTGCGCGATCAGGTCGAGGTTGAGGGTGTAAAGGCCGGTCTTCAGTCCCATGCGGGCGGCGGCCATAGCAGCCTCGCACCCGGCGTGGCCGGCACCCACGACGACCACATCGTATTGTTCGGTGAACTGCATCAATGAAACCCAAGGACTCCTGGAACTTCCGGCCGGTCGGCAGGACAGATGTCTTGTTTGTCATTCTAGCAACTGGCGGCCAATGTCGCTGACCGCCGCCTCCGAGTTGTGATAAATAGGACCGCAAAATCGACGGAGGAAATGCCATGGCAACAGCGGTCGATGTATCCCCACAAGCTTCCGGCAGGCCGGTTTCCAGACTCGGCATCGCCTGGGTTCTGCTGTGCCTGTCCCTGGCAGTGCATGTGGCAGACGAAGCGCTAACCGGCTTCCTCTCGGTCTATAACTCGACTGTAGTTGCGCTGCGGGCCAAGCTGGGCTTCTGGCCCATGCCAACCTTTGGGTTCCGCGAATGGCTAACCGGCCTGATTGTCGGGGTAGTTGTGCTGCTGGCATTGTCGCCTTTCGTCTTCCGGGGGGCCCGCTGGATTCGGCTGATTTTCTACATCTTCGCTATTATCATGCTGGCCAACGGTCTCGGCCATACGGCGGGTACGATCTTAGGGCGTACGGTGGCATCCATCCATTTCGCGCGGCCGATGCCAGGCTTCTATTCGTCCCCTTTGCTCCTGGCGGCCTCTATCTACTCGTTGATCTTGCTAAGGAGAACCAGAGCCAGGTGAGGGGCAGTTTCCCGGTTGTCACAAGGAACGGCAGCCCGTATAGTAGTGAACTCCAAGGAGGAAGTTGGTACTGATGACATCGCAAGAGTTTTTCCGCGAAATGGACGCCCGCATCGCCAAGTACGACCTGCTTTGCCATCCCTTTTATAAAGCCTGGACTGCCGGCCGATTGTCGGCGGAAGACCTGCGGGAATACGCCCGCGACTACTATCACCATGTGGAGGCCTTCCCTACGTATCTTGCCGAGCTCGGTATCCGCTTGACGGAAGGTGAGTTACGCCGCGCCGTGTTGGCCAACATGGAAGATGAACTGGGAGGCGAGACCGTGTTTGGTGACCGGGAGCGCTCCCACGCCGAGCTATGGCTGGACTTTGCCGAAGGCATGGGCGCCCTCAGGAACATGCAGGGGCACACGCCCATCCCTGAAGTGCATGAGTTGACCAACTACTTCCATTGCATGGCGAGCTGGGGAACCGCCGAGGAAGCGCTGGCAGCCTTCTACGCGTATGAGTCGCAGGTGCCGCGAGTAGCTAAGGAAAAGGCGCGTGGGTTGCGCGACCGCTATGGCGCCGGGGAAAAGACTTGCAATTACTTCACTTTGCACACCACGGCCGACGTTTACCACTCGCAGGTCTGGCGTCAGCAACTGGCCAAAAGGCTGGAAGCGGACCCCCAGGCGGCAGAGAAGGCGTTAGCTGCCGCTGAGGGTGCGGCCAGGGCCTTGTGGCACGCGCTCGATGGAATTGAAGCCAGGCGTGCGGCACGGGCAGCATAGTCCACTGAACAGAGGACAACAGGATTAGGGGCCGGTGATTCTCGAGAGTCATCGGCCCCGAGTTTTCTGGTCCGTCCGACCGCCGTGGATGAAACAAGGAGTAGGGAAATGGCGAGCTCCGAAGAGCAGAAAGCAAAGGCGAACGCGTTCCGGGCGCTGCATCGGGGTCCTGAGGCTCTCGTGCTGCCTAATGTGTGGGATGTGGCCAGTGCTCGCATCATCGAGGAAGCAGGATTCCCCGCTCTTGCCACCACCAGCGCTGGCGTTGCTTTCAGTCTGGGCTATCCCGACGGACAGAAGATCTCCCGCGTGGAGATGCTGGCGCGTATCCGCCGAATTGTTCGCGCGGTAAAGGTTCCGGTGAGTGCCGATGTCGAAGGTGGCTACGGAGTCAGCCCCGAAGTTACCGCCGAAACCGCCCAAGGTGTCATCGAGGCAGGCGCAATTGGAATGAACTTGGAAGACGGTACGGGAGATCCGCAACGGCCGCTGCTGGAACTGTCGCTACAACTGGAGAAGATTCACGCCGTCCGGGAAGCCGCTTTGAAGTCGGGCGTACTGTTGGTGTTGAACGCGCGTACTGATGTTTACCTCGCTCAAGTCGGCGAACCAGAGAAGCGATACGACGAAACCGTCCGCCGCTTGCTGGCCTTCCGCGACGCCGGGGCTGACTGCGTGTTTGCCCCCGGGTTGCGCGACCCCGACGCCATCCGGCGGTTGGTCGCCGACATGAAATGTCCCGTCAACATCCTAGCCGGACCGGGCTTCCCTCCAATACAGGAACTCGAAAGCCTGGGCGTCATGCGCATCAGCCTGGGCCCGGGTCCCATGCGAGCCACGCTCGGGCTGTTGCAGAGGATGGCGGCGGAACTTCGGAGCACCGGCACGTACCATTCCCTGGAAGGTGCTCCCCTCCACGGCGACGTCAACCGGATGCTGGGATAGCTGTCCCTACAATCCTCCTGCTATCAGGTAGATGTAGTATGAACCATGCACGAACTGCCCCAGCAAGTCTTGCAGTACATCCGCCGCTACGGACTGCTGAAGGCCGGAGACCGCGTGGGCGTTGCGGTTTCAGGCGGAGCGGATTCGGTGGGCCTGCTGCGTCTGCTGTCGGAACTGCGACCGAAGCTCGGGATTGTCATCTCCGTTGTTCACTTCAACCACAAGCTTCGCGGGTCTGCGGCCGATGCCGACGAGCGGTTCGTGAGGGAACTGGCGGAGCATCATCGTCTGGAATTCCACTGTGGCAACGCCGACGTCCGGGCTCAGGCGAGGGAGAAGCACGTCAGCGTGGAGACCGCAGCCCGGGCCGCGCGCTATGAATACTTCCGCAACCTTCTGCATGAAGGACGCGTCAACCGCATCGCTACGGCACACACGATCGACGACCAGGCTGAGACCGTCCTGCTAAAAGCGGTGCGCGGCGCAGGCACGCGAGGTTTGGCGGGAGTTTATCCCCGGCTGTCAGTCGCCGGAGCAACAAAGAGTCGGAAGTCAGGCACGCAGGAGCGCGGCGCAATCGTGCGGCCCCTGCTGGCCACGCGCCGCGAAGACCTTGAAGCCTACCTGAACGCGATCGGACAAGCGTGGCGCTACGACCGCAGCAATCGCGATCTCCGCCATGCCCGCAACCGCGTGCGTCACGGCATTCTGCCTCGTCTGAAACGGAGTTTGAATCCCGCCGTGCGCGAAGCTTTGGCCGAGACTGCGGAAATTGCCCGCGCCGAGGAAGACTACTGGAGCCGGGAAGTCGCCCGCATCTGGCCACAGGTCGCGATTTCGAGAAGCTTGGGCACCTATAAGGCGCTGAAATTGGCTGCGCTGCGTGCCCTGCCCCTTGCTCTCCGCCGCCGCGTGGTACGCGCCGTTGCTGAATCTCTCGGGCTCCGATTGGATTTCGTCCACGTGGAAGAGGTTCTGGCCCTAGCTTCGGGGCAATCAGTCGTCCTACCCTGGGGTTGGACGGTCACGTGTGCCAAAGATCAATTGCGCTTCGGGCCTCAAGGGGCAGCCAGCGTCGAGGCCGCGGACTACGACTATCCTCTGCCGATTCCCGGGCAGGTCGACGTCCCGGAAGTTGGATTCACGTTCGAGGTCCGGCTGGTTCCAACCGATGGGAAGCGAGAATATAATCCCGAGCATTTGCTGGATTGCCGTCTGGCGCAACGGGGGCTCCATCTGCGGAACTGGCGTGCGGGAGATCGATTCTGGCCCGCGCACAGCCGGTCTCCGAAGAAGGTTAAGGAGCTTCTGCAGGAGCGCCATGTTCACGGGCCGGAGCGCAAGCTGTGGCCGGTTGTCGTGTGCGGAGAAGAAGTCGTCTGGCTCCGCGGCTTTCCGGTCTCGGCCCGATTTCGTTTTCCGGACGGGGTAAAAGAAGCGATGTTAATTCGCGAGTTACCGCTGTCAGCTCAGTAGCTCCAAGGTATCCCAGAAGGACCTAATATTGGGGGCGCCACAATGAACACCAACTTGAAACCCGAGCAGTTGCGGACCGTCATTCCCGCGGAACAGATTCAGAAGCGCGTGCGTGAGATCGCCCGCCAGATTTCCGACGACTACCACGACAAGACAATCCACGCTCTTGCCCTACTGGAGAACGGCTTCATGTTCATGGCGGACCTGGTGAGAGCGCTGGAGGTCCCTGTGGTATGCCAATTCATCAAGCCACGGTACCGCCGTCAGCCCGAGGACGGAAGAGGAGAGTCCCTGGAGATTTTTTTCAGCCACGACGCCGACCTGCGCGAACGGCATGTGCTGCTGGTGGAGGGGTTGGTACACTCCGGCGTGACTAGCGAATTCCTGATGAGCGATTTCCGGTCGCGCGGCACCGCCTCGGTGAAGCTGGCAACTCTGGCGGATCGGCAGGCTGCCCGGAGGGTGCAACTGCAGCCGGATTACTTTGGTTTTCTGGTAGATGAGGCGTATTTGATAGGCTACGGCTTGGGATCGCCGGAACAAACCTGCCGCAACCTTCCTTATCTGGCAACCACAAGTCAGCCATTTCCCGTGACTTAAGTTACTCACAGATTGGCAGTCCGTTTTGCGCCGAGAACAGGTAAAATAAACTTGCGGTATTTTGTCCGAACCCATCCGGGTACAAGGACATCCAATCTAACAGGGCGTGTGTCTCACTGTCCCTTTGAGAGCATGGTTTTGCAGGAGCTGTAAGTGAATTCAACCGTCAAGACTGTGGTGTTCTGGCTGGTGATTGGCCTCTCCGCTCTGCTGCTATGGCAGGTGGTGAAAAGCGCCAACGCTGGGCAGAAAGAGAAAGAGATCAATTTTTCGCAATTCATGTCGGACGTGGGCCAGGGGAACATCAAGAAGGTCACGATCGCCGGCATGGAAGTGCACGGCAACTACCGCAACGACAATTCTGGCTTCCATACCACCGTCCCGGCGAACTACCCGGACATGTTCAAGGCCCTGAACGACAAAGGGGTTGAGGTCACTGTCCGCGACAACAGCAATGGCAGCTGGCCCACCTGGGTCCTGAATTTCCTGCCGTTGATCCTGCTCGCCGCCTTGTGGTTCTTCATGATCCGGCAGATGCAGACGGGCGGAAACAAGGCGCTCTCCTTTGGCAAGAGCCGGGCGCGCCTGCTCTCCATGCAGCAAAAGAAGGTTACCTTCAAGGACGTTGCTGGCGTTGACGAAGCCAAAGAAGAACTTCGCGAGATCATCGAGTTCCTGCGTGAAGCCCAGAAATTCCAGAAACTGGGTGGACGAATTCCGAAAGGCGTGCTGCTGGTCGGACCTCCAGGAACGGGCAAGACCTTGCTCGCCCGGGCGGTAGCCGGCGAAGCCAACGTTCCGTTCTTTTCGATTTCCGGCTCTGATTTCGTCGAGATGTTCGTGGGTGTCGGCGCCAGCCGGGTACGCGATCTTTTCGAGCAGGGTAAGAAGAACGCTCCTTGTATCATCTTTATTGACGAAATTGATGCGGTCGGGCGTCACCGTGGCGCGGGTTTAGGTGGCGGCCACGACGAGCGCGAGCAGACTTTAAATCAGCTGCTGGTTGAAATGGACGGCTTCGAATCCAACGAAGGCGTCATCCTGATGGCTGCTACCAACCGGCCTGATGTTCTAGATCCGGCATTGCTGCGGCCCGGGCGTTTTGACCGGCGCGTGGTGGTGAGCCGTCCCGATGTTCGTGGCCGTGAAGAAATTCTGCGAGTTCACACCCGCAAGATTCCTTTGGCAGACGACGTGGACCTCTCGGTTCTGGCTCGTGGCACGCCGGGATTTTCCGGTGCTGACTTAGCCAACATGGTGAACGAGGCTGCCCTGGCAGCGGCGCGGCAAAATCGTAAGGCCGTGCTCATGTACGACTTCGAGTTGGCCAAAGACAAAGTTCTGATGGGCGTGGAGCGCAAATCGCTGTTGCTCTCCGATGAGGAAAAGAAAGTCACTGCGTACCACGAGGGCGGCCACGCACTGGTTGCGGCGAAATTGCCTCACTCCGATCCCGTACACAAGGTGACCATCATTCCGCGCGGCATGGCGCTCGGCCTGACCATGCAGTTGCCGCTGGACGACAAGCACAACTACACCAAGGAGTACCTGGAAACCGAGATCGCCATTCTGATGGGCGGGCGCATCGCCGAAGAGATGTTCCTCAACCAGATGAGTACGGGGGCTGGTAACGACATTGAGCGGGCCACCGAAATGGCGCGCAAGATGGTCTGCGAATTCGGTATGAGCGACCTGGGCCCGCTGACCTTCGGCAAGAAAGAAGAGCAGATCTTCCTCGGCCGCGAAATCGCCCAGCACCGCGACTACAGCGAAGCTACCGCGATCAAGATCGACGACGAGGTCCGTCGGATTGTGAAGAAGGGTTACGAAACAGCCAAGAGCATCCTGGCGGAAAACCACGATACTCTAGTGCAGATTGCAATGGCCCTGCTGGAGCGCGAAGTGCTGGACGCCAACGAGATCAAGATGATCATTGAGGGCAAGGAATTGCCCAAGATGACGCCTCCGTCAAAGCCCGACGATGGCGTGCAGCAGGTGATCAAGCCGGACCTGCAACCTGGGCGCGCCAAGGGTGGAGAACGGCCCGCGCCAGCATAAGCGGATTTGCTACTGCAACCCTCAGGGGCGGCTTCGGCCGCCCCGGTTTTCTTGGACGACTCACGGCATCCTCCTATTTTCTGTGGTTGTTCCCCGACGTTGCTGCCTTTCCCCTGACCTACAATACCCTCGTGCTCACGGAACGCCTCGAGTTCGACCCGGTCCACGACGCGGAATGCTTCGCCTCTGTGCCTGCGCGCCCGGCGGTGTTTATTCTGCGAGGGGAACGCGCCGACGCCGAGCCTTACGTTAGCAAGACCGCCAATCTGCGGCGGCGGTTGCAACGTCTGTTGGCCCCCTCGGCGGAACAGAGCAAGCGGCTCAATCTTCGTGAAATGGCGCGTTGGATCGAATATTCGCCGACCGGTTCCGACTTTGAATCAGGTTTCCTGCTCTACCGGATTCTGCGAGAGACCTTCCCCAAGACTTACGGCGACCGTTTGCGTTTCCGCTTTGCTCCGCTGGTGAAGTTGCATCTCGAAAACGAGTATCCCCGGGCATCCATCACCACCCGGCTCGGCCGCCTGAATGGCCGCGCTCTTTACTACGGGCCTTTCCCCTCGCGGACAGCGGCGGAGAAGTTTGCCAACGACTCTCTGGACTTCTTCAAGATGCGCCGGTGCGTGGATGATCTGCATCCTGACCCGGCATTCCCGGGCTGCATCTATTCGGAAATGAAGATGTGTCTTGCGCCCTGTTTCAAGGGCTGCACTGACAACCAGTATCGCGCTGAGGTCGGCCGGGTTCAGGCCTACTTCGACACCGGCGGTGAGTCTCTGGTGCGCGAAATTTCAACGCAACGCGATGCCGCCTCCGCCAATCTGGAATTCGAAAATGCCGCCGGAATGCACGCCCGCCTGGAGAAAGTCAAAGGTGTCCTCAGTCAGCTACCCGAGGCAACGCGCCGCATCGATCAACTGAACGCAGTGATGGTGCAGCCCAGCGCGGCGCCGGAATCGGTGACTCTGTTTCGGGTCGAAGGTGGCTGCTTGGAAGGCCCAGCAGTCTTTCCCATCCAGGCAGCCGAGCATGCCAAGTCACAGTCCATGGAATCGCGGGTGCAGGAGGCGCTGGCAGGTCTTCCGCCGTTCAGTCATCGCGCCACACTGGAAACGATGGAGCATCTGGCGATGCTCAAACGCTGGTACTACCGCAGTCATCGAACCGGAGAAATTCTTTTTTCCGACGATAAGGGCGAACTTCCCCTGCGGCGGATTGTGCGCGGCATCGCCAGAGTGTACCGTGGAGAAAAGCCAGAAATGGAAGGGGCACAGTCGTTCCCCGTTCGACCGGAGTGAGGCGTTATGAAGAAGCAGAAAGACAGTAATAAAGACCTTCGCGAACATCTGCTCTATTTGCTCGGTGGCGGCGGGGCCCACGCCAAATTCGACGACGTGGTGAAGGGGCTGCCGGCGGACTTATACGGAAAGATTCCAGCCGGATTGCCGCACTCGCCCTGGATGCTGCTGGAACACCTGCGTCTGGCGCAGTGGGACATTCTCGAGTTCAGCCGCAGCGCGAAGCATGTCTCGCCCGAGTGGCCGGAGGGTTACTGGCCGCCAAAAGCAGCTCCGCCGAACCCGGCTGTCTGGAACGAAAGCATCAAACAGTTTCGCAAGGACTTGAAGGCCATGCAGGAGTTGGTCGCCGACCCCGCGACGGATCTGTTCAAACCACTTCCCTGGGGTGACGGCCAGACAATTCTGCGGGAAGCACTGCTGGTTGCCGATCACAACGCCTACCACCTGGGGCAGTTGGTGTATGTGCGACGCCTGCTCGGAGCCTGGCCGGAATAAGCCTGCCTCAGGCCGACTTCGCCTGCTTCTGCAGCGATATTTCTCTGGCCGGTCGCTTGTGGAAGATTCGGCTCTGCCTTTCGCGCCAGCGCTCATCCATTCCCACCACCGTCCACTCGATGTCCGGAGAGATGTAGTGCAAGAGAGTATCCGTCGCCGGATGCACATGCAGCGCTGGAGCCACCAGGAAAAGCAGCGGCCTCTCGCCCGACAACTGGCGGCCAGGGAAGTACCCGAAACGCTGAAATTCCCCGCGCTCGTGATGCCACGCCACCCGCGACCAGTAGTCCAGGCCTTGCAGGGGAAGATGGATGTCCTCATCCGCCTTCAGTTCCACCACGGCAAGCCGTCCTTCCCGGGTGGCGGTCAGCACATCAATCATGGCTCGGTCGGAGGCGGAAAATGCAGGCACCTGGGAATACACACACGTCGGGTCGAGCCGTTCGTCCACAGAACTCACATTTTTTACGATGAGCGATTCCAGCCAGCGCTCGGGATGCAGGCGCCACAAAGGATGGTCTCGCGGCCCCTGAGAATGACGCGCCTCGCCCAAACTGCGCACCAGTTCCACAAAAGCTGCTTCATTGCGCTCATCCAGCACCCGTTCATACGCGCCGACTCCGAATACGACTTCCGGGGTGCCGCGCAGCGATCCTGGCGCATAGGCGAGGCGGGCGCGCACGAACTCCAGTCCATAGAGTCGGAAGGCGACCTCAGCCGATGACAGCACGGCTACCTCAACTTCCGGCATCAGAGCCCGGATGTGAGCGATCGGCTGCAGAAATCTCTTGCGCGTGCTGGCTTCATCCGTGCGTTGGACCAGCCTGGTCGCGATGTTGCCTCGGTCGGAGATATCAACTTCGCTGAATGAATCTTCGCACTCGTCAAACTCATAGAGCTGCCACTTGGCGGCGCTGTGATTCAGCTGCGCCATGCGTTCGCGCACCAGGGCCGAACGGCCGGCAGGCACGATCACTTTCAATCCTTCCACCACTGCTTTGCCAGCGGAGTTCTCCCGGCACACATCGAGCCACAAGATCCCGAAGGTGAGTGTGGCATCGATAGAGGCCTGCGACTCGTGGGAATTGACGCCGAGTACGGCGAAGCTCGTCTGCCCGCGCCGCAGTAAGCCTCGCGCGTGAACCGGTCCGAAAGAGCGCTCCAGGTCCACCGACGCTCTTAATGCTACAACTGCATACTCCGGAAAGCGGCGCTCCAGAAGCCGCTGTAGCTGCTGCCGGTATGCCAGACGCGCCGCCCGCCGGGTGCTGGGAGTGCGCCGGTCCCGCTCACGGCAAATCTCCAGCTTGTTTGGCCGTGCCTGTCCCAGACGTTGCACGACGAGCTTCAGGGTGTCGTTCCGGAGTTCCAACTCCAATACCCGCCGCACCACGTTTCTTTCCGCCGACCAGAGGTGCAGCAAACATTTGTTGTATTCCCCGGAAATCGAATACTTGGCATGCTCCAGATCGAAGACTACTTCGCCATCTTCCATGACCACGGCGCTACGCGATCCGCCGAGAAACTCCTCCACAGTCTGTTCCAGGCATTCAGGCGTCACGGACTGAGTGTGTCAACTGGGCTGCTGGCCGTCTGTGACCAGTGACCATCAATCGGAGCCGTTAGTGCTGCCCTCAAAAGGCGATGTGGGATAATGAACACATTCCTTGGGGAGTCTTTCCCAACTCAGGAACATCTAATTCAAAGTGGACAAGAACCGGTTCTTCTTTCAGCACTACGGCCTTACCGAGCGCGATCTCGAACGCTATTTGGGGGCGGCGCTCACGGCCGGCGGCGAATACGCCGACCTCTATTTCGAATACCTCTCCGCAACCGCGCTGATGGTGGACGAATCGATGGTGAAGTCCGCTTCGCAGGGAATCTCTGCTGGTTGCGGGATTCGGGTGATCGCAGGCGAACGCACCGGCTACGCTTATACCGACGATCTTTCACCGGAGCGTATTCTGCACGCCGCACGCACCGCCGCCTTAATTGCCAGCGGCCCCGCCAAGACGCCGACCGTGGGCTTTCAGGAGAAGCCCGCTCGCAGTCTGTATCCCGTGACCCTGCCCTCGGTGGACGCGGAGATCACTGCCAAGGTTGAACTAGTGATGCGCGCTGACCAGGCGGCGCGCGCCTTCGATCCGCGTATCAAGGAAGTTCGAGCCAGCTACGCGGACGAACTTCGCAATATTCTGGTCGTCGGTTCAGACGGAACCTTCGCCGAAGACTCGCAGCCGCTGGCGAGGATGAACGTCTCGGCAATTGCCAAGACCGAAAACAATTCCGCCCGTGGCAGCGCCGGCGGCGGCGGGCGAGTCGCGCTGGATTTCTTCTTCGGCGAGAAAACGCCCGAGTACTTTGCCCGGGAAGCCTCCCGCCAGGCGATCCTGCAGCTTGATGCCCGCGAAGCTCCCGCGGGCGACATGGAGGTCGTGCTCGGTCCGGGCTGGCCCGGCGTGTTATTGCATGAAGCCGTCGGACACGGGCTGGAAGCTGACTTCAACCGCAAGAAGACCTCGGCCTTTGCGGGCTTGATTGGCAAGCGCGTCGCCAGCGAGAAGTGCACGGTCGTGGACAACGGCACCATGCCTTGGCGCCGTGGATCGCTCAACGTGGACGACGAAGGTCACCCCACGCAGAGCACCGTGCTCATTGAAAACGGAATCCTCAAGGGCTATCTCAGCGACAAGCTCTCCTCGCGTCTGATGGGAATGGCGGACACGGGCAATGGTCGCCGCGAAAGCTATGAGCACATCCCCATGCCGCGCATGACCAATACCTACATGCTTCCCGGCCAGGACGACCCGCAGGACATCATCCGCTCAGTAAAGCACGGGGTGTATGCCGTGAACTTCGGTGGCGGGCAGGTCGACATCACGAACGGAAAGTTCGTGTTTTCTGCCTCCGAGGCGTACATGATCGAAGACGGCCAGATCACTGCGCCCATTAAAGGCGCAACGCTGATTGGCAACGGACCGGACGTTCTGACTCGCGTCTCCATGGTGGGCAACGATCTGCAGCTCGACGAAGGAATCGGTACCTGCGGTAAGGATGGGCAAGCAGTGCCGGTCGGCGTCGGCATTCCCACCGTCAAAGTGGATCGCCTGACCGTCGGCGGAACCGCTAGAAAAGATACTGGCGGTTTCATGCAGTAAGTTCTCACTGCAAAGTGACTACGTAGGGACGGTCCCTCGTGGCCGGGCGAAGCCCGGCGATGCCGGGATAGTAAACGAATTGTTATGCCGGAAGCTCAGCTCGAAACTCAAAACCCGAAACTCGAAACCGACCTTCGCGAATTGGCCCACGACATAGTGCGGCGCGCCATGGCGGGCGGAGCCACCGCTGCGGAGTGCGTGGTGCGCGAGGGCGACGAATTCTCCACCCTCGTGCGACTCGGCCAGGTCGAGACCCTGAAAGAATCGGGATCGAAGGCGATCGGTGTGCGCGTGTTCAACGGCAGGCGTGCTGCCAGCACGTACTCCAGCGACTTTTCCTGCGAGGGGCTCGACCGCATGGTGAAGTCGGCGCTCGAACTTTCGCAGGTCACTTCCGAGGATCCTTACTCCGGTATCCCCGAGGCCTCGCAGCTTGGCGCCTTAACCGGAGAACTCAACCTTTACCACGAGGATGTCTACTCCCTTCCCGGAGAAGAGCGCATCGATTACGCCCGACGCTGTGAGAAAGCAGCTCTCGATTCTGATCCGCGCATCAAGAACTCTGAGGGAGGTTCCTTCGACGCCGCTACCGGACACAAGGTCCTGGCCAACTCTCACGGTTTTGTGGGTGAATACCGACGTTCATACTGTTCCGTAGCAGCCGTTCCTATTGCCCAAGCCGAAAACGGCGCCATGCAGCGCGACTATTGGTACGCGGTTGCCCGCAGCCTGAGCCGCCTGGAATCACCCGAACATGTGGGCAAGGTAGCCGCGCAGCGCACCCTGCGCCGTTTGGGAGCACGCAAGGTGAAGACCGCGCATGTGCCCGTCATTCTGGATCCCCTGGTGGCCAACTCCATCCTCGATCACATTTTCGAAGGCGTGAATGGAGACGCAGTGTACCGAGGCGCGTCGTTTTTGGCGGGAAAACTGGGACAGAAGATCGCGGGTGACACAGTCACGGTGATTGACGACGGCACCATGCCCGGAGGGTTTGGCACCTCTCCATTCGACGGCGAGGGCATCGCAACGCGAAGAACCGTGGTCATCGAGAATGGGGTGCTCAAGTCCTATCTACTGAACACCTACACCGCCAAAAAACTTGGTTTGCAAACCACGGCGAATGCAGCCCGAGGACTGGCGGGCACGCCGGGCATCAGTCCGGGCAACTACTTTTTGCAGCCTGGAACCAAAACGCCGCAGCAGATCATTGCCGAAGTCAAAGAAGGACTATATGTCACCGAGTTCCTCGGCCATGGCGTGAACCTGGTGACCGGTGATTATTCCCGCGGGGCCTCGGGGTTGTGGATCTCCGGCGGCGAACTCGCATATCCCGTCGAAGAGATCACGGTAGCGGGAAATCTCAAAGACCTCTTCTTCAACATTTCTGAAATCGGCAATGACCTGGAATTTCGCGGGTCGGTTGCCTGCCCAACGATCAGAATCGACGGCTTGACCGTGGGCGGCGAGTAGTCTGCCAGGATGACGTTTTGCCGCTGACCCGGAGCGCCATATAGCGGTAGTACAATCTCCGCATGGGCAGGCTAATCCAACAACCGCAGCAGGCCGAAGACCGCGAATCCAACTGGTTGCCCATCGTGCTGGGCGTGGGGGCCGTAGTGGTCGTGGTCGGTATCCTGGCCTTGGCTTTTCGTTCGACGCCGAAGAATGCTGCCCCCCCCCATCCTTACGCCAACAACGTCAAGCTCACGGATGTGAAGATGAGCGCCGCCGACAACTTCGTCGGCGCCACGGTTACCTACATCGAAGGAACGGTCAGCAATAGCGGCGATAAGACCGTTATCTTTTCCCTTGTCCACGTGATTTTTCGCAATTCGCTTGGGGAAGTGGCGCAAGCAGAAGACGTTCCTCTACGAGTGCTTCAGACTGGTGGGCTTTATCCTGACGTGGTGAATCTGAACGCCTCGCCGCTGGCTCCGGGACAAAGTAAACACTTCCGCTTGACCTTCGAGCACATTTCCGCTGATTGGGACCACGGATATCCCGAACTTCAGGTCACCAACGTCGCCCTGAAGTAGTTCCCGCTTGATTTCACGTAACTTTGTGAAGCCCTCTGTGTACTCTGTGTCCTCGGTGGCAAAAGCCTTCCGGCCCGACCGAGGAAGCCTCTCGCGCGGAAAAAACCATCAGGACGTACGGTACCTGACCCTCGCGGTACCGATGCAGCCGCTGTTTCGATAAAATCCTGGGATGCCCGAAACCAGGACTGTCCGGCTGACGGAAGTCGTCAAAGCTGGCGGCTGCGCCTCCAAACTTAGTCCTGCCGTGCTCGACAAGGTGCTGCCCAAGCTACCCCGGCAACACGACCCTAACGTTTTGGTTGGTTTCGATCATGCCGACGACGCTGGTGTCTATCAGATCGGACCGGAAACAGCTTTGGTGCAGACTGTGGATTTCTTCACTCCTATGGTCGACGACCCGTACACCTTCGGCCAGATCGCTGCTACCAACGCTTTGAGCGATGTCTACGCCATGGGCGGACGGCCCATCACGGCCTTGGCTCACGTTTGTTTTCCACCGGACGGCGACCTCGACGTTCTGGAGCAGATTCTGGCCGGCGGCCTCTCGAAAATGAAGGAAGCCGGATGCTCGGTGATCGGTGGCCACAGCGTGCGCGATGAGGAGATGAAGTTCGGATACTCCGTTACTGGCCTCATCCATCCCGGCAGGGTGCTCACCAACGGCGACGCTCAGCCGGGTGATCGCTTGCTGTTCACCAAAGCCCTCGGCACGGGCGTCATTTCCACCGCGATCAAGAAGGGCGCGGCGAAGCAAGCATGGATCGAGGCCGCAATCGCTTCGATGACCACATTGAATAAGGCTGCCGCCGAAGTCATTGCCTCTCACGTGGGAACGCCTGCCCCCAGCTGTCAGGTCGAGCACAGCTCGACAGCAACCCCGACCGTTCATTCCCTGACCGACGTCACCGGCTTCGGCATGATTGCCCACGCCCGCGAAATGGCCCTGGCTTCCGATGTCTCGCTCTGTCTCTACTCCAGCCGCATACCGCTGCTCGAAGGCGCTCTCGAGTGTGTCCACGCCGGGCACATCCCCGGCGGCCTGAAGAACAACCGCGAGTTCGCTGAGTGTGTCGTGGGCTGGGAAGACGGGATCGCCGAAGAGCTGAAGACTATCCTCTTCGATCCTCAGACTGCCGGCGGGTTGCTCATTGCCGTCGCGGCGGAGGGCGCTGCCGAATTGGCTCAGGCGCTGAAGGCAGCCGGCGTGCCTGCGGTTGAGGTAGGCGAGGTAGTCCAGCAGGGCAAGCCCTTGATTTCCGTTGCCAAATAGCCGGGCCCGTGGGTCACTCAAGTTGTATGCCCGCCGGTACCTCGATGGTCAGCACGGGTCATGCTACTTTCTGGCACAAATCGCCCAGCCACGGAAACATTCCCCGCCTCCGGATGGCCTCGGGCCGGAGGTGCAATATGGCTAGTTCAGGTACTGCTTTAGCTCCAATTCCCCAGACCAACCAGCCTGCTCTCGAGCAAAAGCTCAAGTTGCAAAGCCGCATGCGCAGTGGTGCTGGTTGGATTCTTGCCGTCTCCATCTTCTCGGTAATCAACTCCGCATTGGTCTTCTTCGACGCCAAGCTTCACTTCATTGTGGGGCTAGGCATAACCCAGATTGTTGACGGGGTCGCACATCACGTCAGTTCCAAGGGAAGCATCGCAGGTATTGTCGTGAGCGCCTTCGTGGCGGGCCTCTTTCTTCTCTTTTGGAAATTCGCGCGTGAGGGACAACAGTGGGCCTTCATCGTGGCCATGGCTCTCTATGCCATGGATGCATTGATCTTCCTGGTCTTGGGGATCATGCTTGAGTTTGGCTTTCACGTCTTTGCCCTCTACTGTATGTACAAAGGCCTGAGTGCGCTCAATGCCCTGGACAAACTGAACAACCAGGATGCGACCCGGACAATTGCCCCGGTCGTCGCGCGGTAGACGCGATCCAGTTCTGATCGAGCCACGAGGGTGAATGGTCACGGCCAGAAGCCGATGAAGCGCTATCCGGCATTCGTGTGCCGGGCTATTGCTTGGCGCTCCTTCGGAGCGTGAAAAATGAAGAGACGGGTCCTTCTACCGGAAGCTGGCGCTGCGGAATTTCTGGCGAAAGTCTTCGCCTTCCATCTTCACGATGCGGCACATTTCGTGCAAGCGGGAGCGCATGCGTTCGCCGATGCGATCCCCCAGCGTTTCCTCGCGCGCGGCGCCTCGCGGCCCGGCTACAGCTCCGGCTGGCTTGTCGTCGAAGTTCGTCGTGATGATAGTTGTGCGGTTGTCGTTGTAGCGCGTGTTCAGAATTAAGCTGACGGTGTCCCAGACCCACTCCGTGGGTTTCACCGCACCCAACTCGTCGAGCACCAAAACCTCAGTCTCAAACACTGGACGGAGCACATCGAGTTCGGTTGCCTGCACTGAATTGTTGTACGAATTCTGAATCTCTTTCAGCAGCTCGCGGTAGTCGCAAAAGAGGCATGCGATCCCCTTGCTCAGGATGAGCTCTTTGATGATGCCGACCGCCAGATGAGTTTTTCCCACCCCAACGCTGCCGATCAGCAGCAATCCCGTATTATCGAGCGGATATTCCTCGACAAATTTGCAGGCCGCCATGCGCGCCGGAGCCAGCGCGATGTGAGGACCGTCGAACTCGAAATTGGACAGCTCACAGTGCTCGTAGCGCCGGGGGATTCGGGCGGCAGCGAGCAGGGCTTCCGCCCGCACCTGCTGGCGGCACTCGCAGCGAGTGACGCGGCGCTCACTACCGGCTCCGACCGACTTCCATCCTGTGCCTGCACAAATGGGACAAACTTCCGCCGAGACTCGCATGGACCGATTACTTTCCTTTGTCTTCGACTCTGCACCTGTCGCGGCACTGTTCGCAAGTGGCAAAGCAGTTCTTGCTGTGCACATCCTGTGCAGCCGCAAAGAGGGTTGTGGAGAGCTGAGGGAAATGAGTTCCTAATCAAGCTGGCAGCGAGCAATCTGCGACGTGCCCCTCACAGATTTCCCGAATGTGACCCAAGGCCATGACTCAAACGAGGTACCAGTGAGTCTTTTCCACAGTTGACTTTCAGAACGGACCGGCGCTAAATAAGGCCGCTGGGTTCCCCTCAGCGGGCGCTCCCCTCCCCGTGCGCGCTAAAAACAATGGGAACCTGCGAGGAGAAGCGATGAACAAAGCGGATCTCATTGACCGAATCGCAGCGAATTGCCATATGAGTAAGGCGCAGGCGGCGAGTGCGATCGACACTGCCGTCGATAGCGTCACCGCTGCTCTGAAGAAAGGGGATCGGGTGGCGCTGATTGGTTTCGGTACCTTCTCGGTTTCGCAGAGAAAAGCCCGCAATGGACGTAACCCCCAAACCGGGGCGACGATCAAGATCGCAGCCCGCAAAGTCGCAAAATTCACACCCGGAGCAGAGCTGAGAAAAGCGGTAAACCGCAGCAAGTAAGGCCAGATTCGCAACCGACGCGGCAGGGAGGAGTCCCTGCCGTCCTTATTTTCCCCGATATTCAGGCCTCCAGCTTGGCCAAAATCTTGTCCACCGCCGGAACATCCGAGGACAGCAATTTCTCCAAGAGTACTGACGAGTCTTGCGCAATGGCTAGCATCTCCCGGTGCGCTGGATGGATGAAGCGCTCCTGCACGGCATGGTCGAAAAACCGGAGCAGAGCGTCAAAGTATCCGTTCACGTTCAACACGCCGCAGGGCTTGCGTTGCAGTCCAAGCTGTACCCAGGTCAGGATCTCGCAGAACTCGTCGAGTGTTCCGTAGCCTCCTGGCATAGCGATGAATGCATCAGACAACTCGGCCATCAAGGCCTTGCGCTCGTGCATGGAGTCCACAATTCGCAAATCCGTAAGGCCGTGATGCGCTAGCTCCCGCTGAACCAAGGCCAGTGGAATTACACCGATCGCCTCGCCTCCGGCATCGAGGACAGCGTCGGCCAGCTTTCCCATCAATCCGATCCGCCCGCCGCCGTAAACCAGAGTCAGGCCTTTTTGTGCCAGAAGTGAGCCGAGTTGCTGCGCGGCCAGGACATAGGCGGGGCGTAACCCTGCATTGGATCCGCAAAAAACGCAAATTCTCTGTGGGGACTGCATGATTGAGCGTAGCACGGAATGGAGCCAGCATTACCCGTGAGTCAGCCTCAGCTCTGGTTTGCTGAATCCCGCATAACTCCTGTAGAATCTAATGATTTAGAAAGAGGTTCGGAGACCCATGAAGGCAGGTATTCATCCCAGTTATCACGAAGTCCGCGTGCATTGCGCGTGCGGCAACACATTCAATACACGCTCTACCCATAAGGGCGACATCAGCGTGGAAATCTGTTCGAACTGCCATCCGTTTTTTACCGGCAGGCAAAAGCTGGTGGACACCGCCGGCCGCGTCGAGCGCTTCCGCCGCAAGTACGCCAAAGCGGAGACGGCGAAGAAGTAGAACTCCAAACTAAACATCGATTCCGAGCCCTCGTCCTTACGAGGGCTCTTGACTTTGGAGACACGGGGCCTGGGTGGTGCAGTGCGTCTGCGCCGCAGTGTCTATCCCAAAATTAGATCCTTACCGCAAAGAATTCCTGATCTGATCCAGCCGAATCTTGGCCGTAGGTTCCTTGGCGAAAAACGCTTCGAGATCAGGACAGGCATAGTCCGTACAGTGGGCGCAGTTCTCTAGTCCTCGTTTTTTTGCACACTGCCTGATGTGGCAATTACGACACCCTGAGAAGAGCCTCCCACCCTCGGTCCTGCAGCCGTCACACTCGGTAATGTCTTCCACCTCATATTTCATCCCGTACTGCTCTCGACACAACCGCGCAATCTCCACTCTCATTCGCGCTTGTGCTTCATAGTTTTCAATCCTGGTTGCGATGTAGATAGGACAGGTAAGGCAGATCAGACCGCAGTACGAGACGACTTCAGCCACAGGAGGCCTCCTTGAGCCTTAGCAAACTGCCGATTGCCGGATTGTCCCACATCGGCGCGGCCACAGAAAGGAAGTAAAATTAACAACGTGCGCAAGCACTGGGACAACTCGGCGGTGGCGGACAGGAGTGCCTGCCCCACACAAACGCCCGTCCCTCCATCGCTCAGGATAGGCTCCGTCACGATTTCTCCTGCCACCGTGCTCGCGCCCATGGCGGGCGTCACCGATACGGTCTTTCGCCGCTTCATCCGCAACCTCGGTGGCTGCGGCTTAATTATGACCGAGTTCACCTCGGCGGACGGCGTCCTGCGCGCCAAAGACAAAAAAGCCAAACGCTACTTGCACTTCTACGAGGACGAGCACCCGATCTCGGCACAACTGTTCGGCAGCGACCCCAAGGTGATGGCTGAGGCCGCTCGCATGGTCGAGGACCTCGGATTTGATCTGATCGACCTGAACCTGGGCTGCCCCGCGAAGAAAGTCGTGAAGTGCAATGGAGGCTCAGGCCTGCTGCGCGACCTGCCAGTGATCCGGCAAATCTTCGAATCGGTGCGAGCGGTGGTGAAGATCCCATTTACGGTGAAGTTCCGCGCAGGCTGGAATGACGAAGAGATCGTCTGCGTGGAACTAGCCCGGATGGCCGAAGCTTGCGGCCTCTGTGCCGTTGCTCTGCACGCCCGCACGCGCGAGCAGGGATACAGCGGCCCGGCGCGCTGGGAGTGGATTGCTGCGGTCAAAAATGCCGTAAAGATTCCCGTCATCGGCAACGGCGATATCCGCACTCCGGAAGACGCCTGCGCCATGGTCGCTCAGACCGGTTGCGACGCTGTGATGATTGGCCGCACCGCGCCCTCGAATCCCTGGATCTTTCGCCAGATCGCGCAGTACTGTGCATGGCTGACCACAGCCCATGTAGCGCCGGGTCTTCTATCCAGCCAGGCGGAGCGCAGCTCCGCAGTGCCCTACGACGAACCCAGCGAATCCGACCGCTACCAGATGATCCGCACCTATTTCTCGATGCTGATCGAAGAAGAATTTCCCGACGCTCCCGGAAAGATGAAGCAGTTTGCCTCCTGGTTTACCCACGGAGTGCCGGGAGGAGCAGCCCTGCGTAAGGCGATCTATGAGTCGAAGACCGCGCCGGCAATTCTGGAGAAAGTGGAAGACTTCTTTGAGAAAAGGCTTCGCGTCGAGCTAACACAGGCCACCTAGGGCTCAGATGAAACCTTCTACGGCCCGCGCCAGTAAAGCTGACAGTAGAACATGACGGGGACGGTCGAGGCGGAACTCGAACAGTTCACCCGGGGCGATATCCAGGCCTTCGAGACATTGTTCCGGGAATACCAGGGCAAGGTCTACGCATGGATCGTCCGTATCGTGCGCGATCCTGGCGCTGCGGAGGACCTCACTCTGGAGACGTTCTGGCGGATCTACCGGGCCCGTGCCCGGTTCGATCCCCGCCGGCCGTTCGGCGCGTGGGCGCGCAGGATCGCCACTAACCTGGCCCTGGAACATCTGAGCAGACGCCCTGCGGAGAAGCCGCTCGACGACGGCCTTGCTAGGCGCGCTGCGGCCACCTTAACGCCCGACTCTGCTATTGGCGCCGAGGTCCGAGCAAAGGTGGCAGCCGCGTTGGGCGAGTTGCCGGCAAAACTGCGGGCTGCCGTCACCTTGGCCATGATCGAGGAGACGCCCTACGCTGAGATCGCCGATGCGCTTGGCATTTCGATCAACGGCGTCAAATCGCGTGTCTTTCGCGCGGTCCGGCTGTTGAGGAGAAGTCTGGAGAAACGAGGAGTGTGTCCATGAATGAACGAGACGAAGCATTGAAGGAGCTGCTGAAGCGCGCCACGGGTGGTCCGGCTGATCCCGAACTCAAACATGATCTCTGGCCCGAGATGCTCCGGCGGCTCGAGCGGCCTCCGGTCCGTATTCCCTGGTGGGACTGGGCCCTGGCCGCCGCGCTTCTTTTGTGCCTGCTCCTGTTTCCAGAGACCATCCCCGCCGTGCTCTACCAACTCTGAAACGAGGAGCCGTGTTATGAAGAACCACATCTATCTGCGTGCCTACATGGCTGGCGTCACCGTGCCCACCGTGCTGGTGGTCTTCATGCTGGCGTGCTTTTTGGTGTTGCGCTTCGGCTACAACGTGCAGATCCCGATCGAGCGCGGCCTGGTGTTTCCGCTGGCCATCGTGCCGGGACTCTGGGGATTGTGGAACATGCTGTACATCGTAGTGCGCAGGCATTGGCGCATCCCGCTCGGCGTCTATGGGGCACTAGTTCCGCTTTTCGTGGGTCCTCTGGCGCTTTGCAGTGCGTTCCTGCTGGGCTTCGCCATCCCACGCTTCGTCTCGGCCATCTTCCCGGTCGCCGTCGTAGTCGCAATGCTCGCTTACTATCTGGTGTGGAAATACCTGGTCGGCTTCTTCAACCGGGTGCTCGAGATCGGCTGATGGCCGCTCGCATCCGGACTCAGACCGGCGCGGACCGGTTTCATCCAGGTCAGCAGAAAGATGGTTTGGGCGGCTTCGCGAAGCCAGAGGTGGGTGCTGTGAGACCAGTCATTGAATTTCTTATCAGATTTGTCCTCCTGGCGTTCATCTGGTTGATCTTGTGGTGGGCGTTAAATACACCACTTTCAAGTGCCATGAATCTGTCAATCATTGTGGGAGGGGTGTTGCTGACATTCCCCCTTGTTTGGCTCGGGAGGAAGATGCTCGACAAACAGCCAACCATGAGCCGCGCCGTTTGGGTAACCACGCTTGTCCATCTTGCCCTGGGTTTTACATTTGGTGTTCCTATCGTTCGCGCAGTAACTACCAACCAAGACTGGTCTGGCTGGGCACTCCCAATACCATCTGGAGTCGGCTTGGCGCTAGTCATTTTGACTGGGGCGGCTTTTTTGTTGACAGTGGTAAATCTAGCCTTGAAAGGATTCGGTGCGCCCTTTTTCATTGCGCTCAGCCGGAAATTGGCGGCAGATTGGTTGTATGCGCGGACGCGTAATCCTATGGTGCTTGCGGTCCTGGCCTTCTTCCTATCGTTAGGAATCTGGTTTCAGTCAGCGCTCTTTGTGCTTTGGGTACTCGTCTTGTTTGCGCCGGCATTGCTTGTCTTCGTGAAAGTTTATGAAGAGCGGGAATTGGAGATTCGATTTGGGGCATCGTATCTGGAGTACAAATCCAGAACACCGATGTTGTTGCCAAGAAGGCCAAAAGGTTGAACGATGTGCCGCACAAACAAACGCGTCCAGCCGCGAATCTCGTTGCAGGTGTGTGGTGCAGCATTGACGTAGAAGCAAGTCCAGCCTGTTACCAAAGCTAGTTCCTCGCCAGGGGAGTTCGTCCTACCATGATGCAAAGAGCGGACACATGAGAGACGAAGAGCGTTGGATCGAGGATTTGACACGCCGGCAAGACAACACTGACCCAATCCGCCGCATCCCCAATGTCGCTTTGTTCGAGGGGACTCTCATCAAAGGGAACCGGCGATTGAGCAAAAGTGCAGCGCGCAGGAGCAATCGTGCTCGGGATATCTTCCTTGAGCTTTGGCTGTTGGTGCCTCGCGCAAGTCATCGCGGCAGTCCATTCGTGGAGCTTCGGTGGAAATTCAGCCTTGTACTGGGCGATCTCGGTACCTTTCTCCCTTTGGATCGGATGGAGGGTGGCGCTGAACGCTCTCCTTAACGACCCTCGTCGATTCCGCCCAAAAACTAAAGAGAAGAGTACTCACCTCTGAAGCTGCTGCACTCTTTCAATCCCGCCCGGAGCGCGGCATCACCAGCCACTTCAGGAACATATTCGCCAGGCTCAGCACGATCCCGCCCCAGAACGCGGCCGCGAAACTGGTTACGCGAAATCCAGGCACGAACGTCGACGCCAGCTCAATCATGGCGGCATTGATCACCAGCCAGAAGAT
>Ga0335070_10001359_pt1 | contig 28182 bp, 32 predicted proteins | sample Lox_Sample_13_FD_206722 | JGI IMG/M metagenome (GOLD analysis project Ga0335070, IMG submission 206722) | Soil microbial communities from Loxahatchee National Wildlife Refuge, Florida, United States - Lox_Sample_1.3 | ecosystem: Environmental > Terrestrial > Soil > Wetlands | place: USA...
CGCGGCACCGGCTCGATCATCAGCTTCGGCATCAAAGGCGGACGCGCCGCCGGCCGCCGCTTCATCGAGGCGCTGCGCGTGTTCTCGCACCTCGCCAATGTCGGCGACGCGAAGTCGCTGGTGATCCATCCCGCGAGTACGACCCATCAGCAGATGGATGCGGCGGCGCTTGCCGCGGCCGGCGTCGGCGAAGAGATGGTGCGCCTGTCGATCGGGCTCGAGGACGCCGCGGATCTCATCGACGATCTCGGCCAGGCGTTCCGCGCTGCGCGCAAGAGTTGATCGCATGGACTTCACCGTCGACGGCCGCAACGTCTTCGCCGCGACGGGCGGGCGCGCGTTCGATCCCGACCGTCCGGTCGTGGTGTTCCTGCACGGCGCCGGCATGGATCACACCGCCTGGATGCTGCAGGCGCGCTATTTCGCGCATCACGGCCGCTCCGTCTTGAATGTGGACCTTCCCGGCCATGGACGCTCCGCGGGTCCGCCGTTGGGGACCATCGGTGCGTTGTCCGACTGGGTGCTCAAATTGCTCGACGCAGCCGGTGCGCCGAAGGCGGCGCTGGTCGGCCACTCGATGGGCTCGCTGGTCGCACTCGAAGCGGCGGCCCGGGCGCCAGCGAAAATCTGGGCGCTGGCGTTGCTCGGCACGGCGACCCGGATGGCCGTCCATCCCGATCTGCTGAAGGCCGCCGAGGCCAACGATCATGCGGCGATCGATCTCATCGCATCATGGGCCTACGGGCGGCTGGCGCATCTCGGCGGTTCGCGCTCACCGGGCGGTTGGATGATGGGGTCGGGAATCCGGCTGCTCGAACGGGCGCCGCCCGGCGCGTTGGCCACATGCTTCAGCGCCTGTCGGGACTATGCCGGCGCGCTCGACGCCGCCGCCAAGATCGTCTGCCCGACTTTGCTGCTGCTCGGCGAGCTGGATCGTATGACGCCGCCGGCCGGCGCCCGCGATCTCGCCGCGAAAATCTCCGGTGCACGAACGGTCATCCTGCCGCGCACCGGCCATATGATGATGGTCGAGCAGCCGGACCAGACCATCGATGTGCTCGCCGAAGTGATTTAGCGCACGAAAAAGGGGTGCGGAAAAACTCCGCACCCCAGTTCTCTCTCAGCTATAGCGAACGATCGATCAGGCTGCTTTCGCCTCGAGGGTCTTGGCAGCGCCGCTCTCGATCTTGATCTGGCGCGGCCGCTTGGCCTCAGGCACCTCGCGCACGAGGTCGACGTGCAGCAGGCCGTTCACCAGCGATGCGCCGCTGACCTTGATGTGGTCGGCAAGCTGGAAGCGGCGCTCGAAAGCGCGGCCCGCGATACCGCGGTAGAGGAACTGCGCCTTCTCGTCGCTCGGCTTCGCCTTGCCGGCGACGACGAGCGTGTTCTCCTGCGCGACGATATTGATGTCGTCCTCGCCGAAGCCCGCGACGGCCATCGTAATCCGATAGGCGTCCTCGCCGGTCTTCTCGATGTTGTAGGGCGGATAGCTCGTGCCTTCGTCGACGAGCGACTGGTCAAGCAGCCGGCTCAGCCGGTCAAATCCGATGGTCGAGCGGAAAAGGGGGGAAAAATCGAACGTGGACATGGTCCATATCCTCCAATGAGCAACATGGTTTAGCGGGCCCACCGCATGGTCTGGCCCTGGATACCGGGTCCCGGAGGGGCACCCGATGTGCTTGAGATAATTTCATGTCTTTTCCATTCAAGGGTCGAAATCGCCAAAAAACACCTTTCATTAACAATGTCTTGGCAAGCTTTTTACCCGTGGTAAGGACGTCAGTCCCGGAACCCGGGTCGGCACCTGAGTTGTAGGTATGGAAACGGCTACGCGGTTCTTCGGAAAGACGTACGACGAGACCATGTCGCTACTGGTCGCGTCGCGCGACTATTTGGCCAACGCGCAGCCCGCGGACGCGGCGGGGCTGAAGCCGCTCGATCGTCTGCGGGTGAACTGCGAAGCCATGCGACTGACGACACGCCTCACCCAGATCATGGCGTGGCTTCTGGCGCAGCGCGCCGTCTTCGAGGGCGAGATGCCGCGGGCGCAGGCGGCGGGCGACGAGTTCCGACTGACCGCCGACTCCATCTGCATGGCGGAGCTCGACAACACGGTCACGGTCGTGCCGAACCGGCTGCGCGAGCTTTTGCACGAGAGCCGGCGGCTCTACGTGCGGGTGGCGCGATTGGACGAGATGAACCGCCGGGCGGCCTTGAGCGCCTGAGCCGGCCGCAGTTTCCGCGAAAATTAGAAAGTCGAAAAACAAAAAGGGCGCCCGGAGAGGCGCCCTTGTCGTCTGCCGGACGGACCGGCGGCAGCTTATTTCTTCTCCGCCTTCGTCTCGGCCTTGTCGCCCTTGTCGGTCTTTTCCGCCTTGGCCTCGGCCTTGCCGGCCTTGTCCGCCTTGGCCTCCGCCTTCGGCTTTTCCGCCTTCGGCTTCGCCGCCTGGGCCGGCTGGGCGCTGGCCTTCGGCGTCGGCACGGTCAGGTTCTGGAAGCGTTTGTTGAACTTCGCCACCTGACCGCCGGAATCGACGAGCCGGTGCTGGCCGGTCCATGCTGGATGCGTCTTCGGATCGATGTCGAGATGCAGGCTGTCTCCCGACTTGCCGTAGGTCGAACGCGTCTTGAACGAGCTGCCGTCGGTCATCGTGACGGTGATCTCGTGGTAATCGGGATGGATACCCTGCTTCATTGGGGGTTTCCTTTGAGGCCGGAAGTTCGCGGAAGGCGGGCTTATAGCCCAATCGGGCTTCTTGGATCAAGGCCGGGCTTTGCCCGGCAATTTCAACGTGGTAGGGCTTGCCTATGGACGACAGCAGCTTCGAAAACCTCGCCGACCGGACGCTTCAGCGCCTCGAGACCCGCTTGGCCGACCAGCTGGAGGACGCCGATGTCGAGCTCCGCGGCGGTATCCTGACCATTGAGCTCGCCGACGGGCGGCAATATGTCATCAACAAGCACGTGCCGAACCGGCAGATCTGGCTGTCATCGCCGGTCTCTGGCGCCGCCCACTTCGCCCACGATGCGGCGACGGGCGCCTGGCGCTCGACCCGCGATACGAGCCTCCTGCATGAACGGCTCGCGACCGAGCTCTCGGCTGTCACCGGCAGCGCCGTCACACTTGACTGACCGGCGCCATGGCTGACGGCATGACCTCGCCGCGACGGCGGGACTATCGCGCTCTGCGGCGCCTCCTCACTTTCGTGTGGCCGTATCGCGGACGCGTCGTCCTGGCTTCCATCGCCTTGTTGATCGCCGCCGGCACGGTTCTCGTGTTCGGTGCCGGGCTGCGCTGGCTCATCGATCGCGGGTTCGTCGGCGGTGATCCGGCGCTCCTCGATCGGGCGCTGATGGGCTTGCTCGCGGTCATCACCGTCCTCGCTCTGTCGACATTCGGACGCGCGTATCTGGTGGCTTGGCTCGGCGAGCGGGTGACCGCCGACGTTCGGCATGCCGTGTTCCAGAATCTGCTGCGGCTGTCGCCGGCATTTTTCGAGACCACGCGCACCGGCGAGGTCCTGTCGCGCCTGTCCACCGACACCACGGTGGTCCAGACCATCGTCGGTTCGTCGACCTCGATGGCGCTGCGCAATCTGCTCCTGTTCGTCGGCGCCACGGTGATGATGGCCGTCACCTCGCCCAAGCTGACCGGCCTCGTGTTTCTGGTCGTGCCGCTGGTCGTGTCGCCGATCGTGATCTTCGGACGGCGCGTGCGCGGGCTGTCGCGCGACAGCCAGGATCGGCTCGGCGACGCCGGTGCCGACATGGAGGAGACGCTGAACGCGATCCAGACCGTGCAGGCGTTCAACCACGAGGCGGACGAGGGGGCGCGGGTCGGCCGGCGCGTCGAAGCTGCGTTCGCGGCGGCGGTGCGCCGCTCGTGGGTGCGGGCGATGCTCGCCGGGGTCGTGATCTTCCTCGTGTTCACGGCCGTCGGTGCCATCCTGTGGATCGGCGGCCACGACGCGATCGCCGGCCGCATCTCGGCCGGCGATCTTTCGGCATTCGTATTCTATGCGGTCGTGGTTGCCGGTTCGGTAGGGGCGATCAGCGAATTCGCCGCCGATCTGCAACGGGCCGCAGGAGCCGCCGAACGCCTATTCGATCTGCTGGATGCCAAACCCGACATCGCCGCGCCGCCAAATCCTGTGCACCTGCCCGCGCCGGCGGAGGGCAAGGTCGCCTTCGAAAACGTGACGTTCGTCTATCCATCGCGGCCGGAGCGGCCGGCGCTGAGCGGTTTCGATCTTGCGGTGGCACCCGGTGAGACGGTCGCGTTGGTCGGGCCGTCGGGGGCGGGCAAGACGACCGTATTCAATCTGCTGTTGCGCTACTACGACCCGACGTCCGGGCGCGTGTGCCTAGATGGAATCGACCTTCGGCGCGCGGATCCGGCGGAGGTCCGGTCGCGGATTGGACTTGTGGCCCAGCACGCTCCGATCTTCGCCGCTGACGTGATCGACAACATCCGCTATGGCCGTCCCGGGGCGTCGGAAGCGGAAATCCGCCGCGCGGCGGACGCTGCGGCGGCGACGGAGTTTATCGAGCGTCTGCCGCAAGGTTACGGCACATATCTCGGCGAGCGGGGTGTGCGCCTTTCGGGCGGACAGCGGCAGCGCATCGCGATCGCCCGCGCGCTGTTGCGCGACCCGGCCGTGCTTCTCCTCGATGAGGCTACGAGTGCGCTCGATGCGGAGAGCGAGCGCCTCGTCCAGCAGGCCCTCGATCGCGTCATGGATGGACGCACGGTGCTCATCATCGCGCATCGCCTCGCCACCGTACTTAAGGCCAAGCGGATCGCTGTCCTCGATCACGGGCGGATCGTGGGGCTCGGTGATCATGGAACTCTCATGCGCGAAGGCGGGCTGTACGCCCGGCTCGCCGCTTTGCAATTTGTCGACCCCGCCTCGTGAGGACCGGTCGGGCATGGGTGCTCTCTTCCTCGCGTCGCCTGCTTGAGCTGTCTCAACGGGTCATCGTCCAGCCGCCGCCGGGCCGCCGGCAGGCCTGCCCGTGGACGTCTTGCGCTTGTCCGGCGATCGGGGCGCTGGCGCTGTACTCGCGGCAATAGATGCCCTGGTCAGTCTGATAAGTGTGGTGCGCAATTAAGGTGTAAGTAAGGCCGCTATTGCCGTTGCGCCACAGCACCCGCCGCTGGTCGCCGGAAAACTCGAGGATATTGCTGACGCACGCCTGGTCCACCGCGTCCATTTTTGCGCCGACCGTGCCGCCCACGAGAATGTCGGCGGATGCGATCAGGCCGTCCTTCAGATCGCCGGCGAGCGTGCTGCGGTCGCAGACGGCGCGATCGATACCGTACGGCACTAAAGGCAAGTTGTACGTGTCCCGGCCGGCGGCGGGTGCGTGCACCAAGCTGCGCTGCCCGATCGTCGGCCATGCCGGACCATCGGACATCATACGGCCGACGGGTTCGGCCAGAGCCGTGACCAGTCCGAGAGCCAAACCCAGCGCCAAGACTTCCTTCGAAAATCGTGCTCCGAACACCGCAGTTATGCCTTCAAATCAGAGGACCTGGCGAAGTCAGGACCCGGCCGGGCCCCGAAGGGCCCGGCCGGGCGACGGATGCAGCGACGTTGGCTGTCGGGGGCGCCGCTACCTCCGCCAATCATGAATGCCCTACAAGCTCGTGCTCATCCCCTCATGTGGCTACTTGTGGTTACTCGTCAGCGCCCCCGTGGCGGCGCCGGCACCGGCGCCGACGGCGCCCAGCACCCAGGGATTGAGGCCGGTCATCAGCCCGAGCGCGGCACCACCCGCGGCGCCGATCGCGCCGCCGCTCAAGGCGCGTTGCTGCTCCCGGTCCATGTGGTCGCATCCGGCCGTACCCAAACCGATCGCGGTGAACGTGGCCAACAGGACCATCGCATTCGCCTTTTTGGTCATGCATCCGACCTCATTCTGGTTTCGGATCCGCTTTCGTGCGGCAACGCGCGAGTTCAGACCAAACCCGCGCGTCGGCAGTAAATCTCGTCAGGTTTCTCAGTTAAATCAACATACGAGACAATTTATTACACGCGTCTATTTATTGGCTTCTTTATGTCACACGTTTATCACGACGTATTATTGTATGGCATTCACTCGTGTGCGAAAGACTGCGCTAACTCAAGAGCTTCCTGTGACCCGCCGCGCGATAAGGGGTTGGGCGGGCAGCCGCGGGACTGTTAATATTCATCCCTTCGCTGACGCTCCCTCCGAGACGACATGGCCCGGTTCTCCCAGCGACTCGACACCAGCGCCGTCGTTCTCCTGCCGCTGCTCCTGACGGTAGCGGGCTGCGAGAACCTGGACTCTCTTTTCACGAGCCAGTCGGCCACGCCGGCGACGCCGCCCGCCGCCGAGCAACCGGTGGCGATCGAGCCGAGCCCGACCGCCAAGGCCGTGCCTGTACCGACGCCGCGGCCGCCACCACGAGAACCGGCGCCCGAGATCAAGCTCGTCGGGCTGAGCCAATCGGAAACCGAGACGCTGCTCGGGCCACCGTCGACGTCCCTCGACCGGCCTCCCGCCAAGGTCTGGCAATATCGGGCCGGCGACTGCGCGCTGGATGTTTATTTCTATCTGGACGTGGGCCGGAACGCCTTTTATGCCTTGCACTACGATAGTCCTGGTCTTACCTCGTCGGGGACCCCTGCCCCAGCCACGGCGAGTGTTCCCGATGCTGAACGCTGTCTCCGCCGCGTCTACAATGCCCATCGTCAACCCTGAGGTCCCCGATCTGATCGTCATCGTCGATGACGATCCGCTGATGCGCCGGACGATGGTGGCGAACCTCGAGGATGCCGGCTATCGTACCGCCAACTTTGACGGCGGCCGCGCGGCGCTCGATTATTTCGGCGGCGGCGGTCTGGCCGCGGCGGTGTTGCTGGACTGGCAGATGCCCGACGTCGACGGACCCGAGGTGCTGCGCCAGCTTCGCGCCAACGGTCACCAGGTCCCGGTGATCTTTCTGACTGGCCATAACCAGCCGATCTACGAAGAGGCGGCGCTCGCCGGCGGCGCGGTCGACTTCGTCGACAAGTCGAAGAGCTTCTCGATCATCCTGCAGCGGCTGAAGCTCGCGCTTGCCGGTGCCAAGGGCGGCGGGCCGGCCGTGCAGCCGGTCGCAACCGATCCGCAGGGCATCACCTTCGACAACGACAGCGCGCGTGCCTTCTGGCAGGGCAATCAACTCGACCTGACGCTGACGGAATTCAAGGTCGTGAAGCTCCTGGTCGCGAAAGCGGGCCGCGATGTGTCGTACCGGGAAATCTACGACCTGGTCCGGGGCGAGGGCTTCCAGGCCGGCGCCGGCGAAGAAGGCTATCGCGCGAACGTGCGCGCCATCGTGAAGCGGATCCGTCAGAAGTTCCGCGACGTCGACTCGACGTTCGAGACGATCGAGAATTATCCGGGGTTCGGCTACCGCTGGTCCGATGGCGGACGTACCTGAGTCTCCGCAGCAGAACGGTCGATCCGGCTCGTTCGTTACGTTTCGCCGATCGCTGGTCGTCCGTCTTTTCGTCCTGCTCCTGATCTTCGTCGCGGTTCCGGTCGTCCTCTACGAGCAGTTCCGGGCCGCCGATCAGGAACGGCAGGAGCTGTTGCTCACGGCAATCCGGGAGAAGGGCGTCATCCTGGCGCACGTGCTCGAGCCGATCCTGGCGCGGGCCGATGCGATTCCGCGCGTCGGGCTCGGCGAGCAGCTCGCGCAGTACCAGTCCGAGAGCGTCAGCCTCAAGCTGCTGTTCCGGCCGACGAATCCGGGAAACACCGGTTTTTTCTACGTCGCATCGGCGCCGCCGGTTGCACCCGATGCTCTCGACATCGAGCGGCAGTATCTGATCAACGCCGGCATCCTCGACCGCGTCGAGCGGAGCTGCGATGGCAATCTGCCGCTGGCCATGCGCGTCGATCTGCCGGAAGGCCGGACCGAGCTGCTGACGTCGATCTCGCCTGTCCAGACAAAGGGCGGCTGCTGGGTGCTGGTGATCTCGAGCCTGCTCGACGCGTTGGGCGACCGCTCGCTCGGCCTGCCGTACTGGCAGTCGCCGGAGGTCCAGGTCGCGGCCGGCATCTATCTGGCACTCGCCGTTTTCGTGCTTTTGCTCTACTTCGACCTGTGGCGAAGCCTGCTGCGTTTCGGACGGATGGCGCGCGCCATTCGTCGCAATGCGCACGCGGCGCGATTTGCCGATCGCAACGACATTCCCGAACTGCAGCCGGTCGCGGCGGAATTCGACCGCATGGTGGACACCTTGCGCGATTCGGCGGCGAGCATCCGCCGGGCGGCGGAGGATTCTGCGCACGCGTTCAAGACCCCGCTCGGCGTCATCCGCCAGGCGCTGGAGCCGCTGCGGCGCAAGGTGGTCGGCGATGAGCGCGGCACGCAGTCGATCGAGGCGATCGGGCTGGCGCTGGAGCGTCTCGACGGCCTCGTGCAGACGACGCGCCGTCTGGATTATGCGGCGGCGGATCTGCTCGATCCGCCGCGCGAACGCGTCAATCTGAGCGCGCTGCTGCGCGGGCTGGTCAATGGGTACCGCGCGGGCCTGACCACGCCGGGTCCGCGCCTGGGCGAGATGATCGAGGACGGCGTCGTGGTCGTCGGCGGCGAGGAACTCATCGAGACCGTCGTCGAAAACGTACTCGATAACGCGCTCAGCTTCACGCCGGCGGGACGCGAAGTTCATGTGGCGCTCAGGCGGCGACGCGGCATCGCGGTTCTGACGGTCGACGACGAAGGGCCGGGCGTGCCGCCCGACCGCCTGGACAAGATCTTCGAGCGCTACTATTCCGACCGCCGGTCGGCGCCCACGCCGTCGTCGCATGGCGGCAATTTCGGCGTCGGCCTGTGGATCGTCCGCCGCAACGTCGAGGCGATGAGCGGCCGCATCCGCGCGGTGAACCGGCCGGGAGGCGGGTTCCGCATGGAAGTCGAGCTGCGCTGCGCTTGAGCGGCTGTCAGCTGCGGGCCAGGTCCAGCACCCAGAAGGCGCCGGTCGCGCCGAGCGACACCCCGGCGCCCGCCTGATCGAGATCGGACCGCAGCAGGTTGCGCCGATGCGGCGGGCTGCCCAGCCATAGCTGCACGATCTCGCCCGCGACCTCGCCGCCGAGTGCCAAGTTCTCGGCCGCGGCATGCCAGCGAAAGCCGACGGCGGCCAGCCGTGCGCCGAGCTCCCGGCCGTCGCGTCCGGTATGGTCGAGCACGCCGCGGCGCGCGATGTCCTCGGCATGCGCCTGCGCCGCGCGGCACAGACTCGCCTCGGCGCGGACGGGCTGCAGGTGCTGCGCGTGGCGTGCGGCGTTGACCGCGACGATCAGGTTCTCGGCGAGGGAATCGAGAGCCTGGGCACGGCGGACAGCGAGGAAAGCGAGACCGGACAGCAGCAGCGCGCGGCGCGCGATCAACGGTTCGTCACCTTGATCTCGATGCGGCGATTGCGGCGGTAGCCGATCTCGTCGTCCCGCGAATCGATCGGCTGGAACTCGCCGAAGCCGGCGGCGGCGAGGCGGTCGGCCGGGATGCCGCGCGACGCCAAGTATTTGACCACCGAGATGGCGCGCGCCGTCGACAACTCCCAGTTCGAGGGGAACTGCGGCGTCGAGATGGGCCGCTTGTCGGTATGGCCGTCGATCTGCAGCACCCAGGGCAGATCGGCTGGCATGCGCTTGGCGATCTCGCCCAGCGCATCCGCGAGCTGGTCGAGCTGCGCCTTGCCCTCGGGCTGCAGCTCGGCCGAGCCGCTGGGGAACAGCACCTCGGACTGGAAGACGAAACGATCTCCGACGACGCGCACGTCCTGGCGGTTGCCGAGCACCTGGCGCAGCCGGCCGAAGAACTCGGAGCGGAAGCGCGACAGCTCTTCGACGCGGCCCGCCAGCGCCGAATTCAGGCGCTTGCCGAGGTCCGAGATCTGGACCTGGTCGGCCTTCGACTTGCTCTCGCTGGCGTTCAACGCCTCGTTCAATGCCGCCAGCTGCTCCTGCAGGGTCGCGATCTGGCGGGTCAGCAGGTCGGCGCGCGCCTGGGCATCTTTGGACAGCTCGCGCTCGGAAGCCAGCGCGCCGCCCTCTTCCTGCAGCTTCTTCTCGAGCTCGGCGCGCAACGCCGTCAGCGTCTCGATATTCTTGCGCAACGCATCGAGCTGACCCAGCTGGGCGTCGATTTTCTCCTTGTCGGCCTCGATCGTCTTGTAGGCGTCCTCGAGATCGGCCGAGACCTTGTCGCCCCGCGCGTTCGCGGCAGCCAGCTCCTGCTCGAGGCGGTCGCGCGTCGACAGCGAGACCTGCAACTCGTCGGTGAGGCTCGTCACCTGCTGACGCAGATCGGCGGTGGTCCGTTTCTCGACGGCGAGCTGGTTGGCGAGGTCCCCGAGCTGCGCTGACAGCTGGGCGAGCGCTTGATCGCGGCCGGAGATCACGTCCTTCAGGTAGAACTGAAAGAGCGTGAACACCATCAGCATGAAGACGATGACGAGAATGAGCGTCGCCAGCGCGTCGACGAACCCCGGCCAGATGTCGACGGTGCGCGCAGTGCGGCGGTAGGCCATCGGGCGCTACTTGGCTTCTTCGGCCAGGGCGGCGATCGTCCGAGCCAGGAGGCGGATCTCGTTCCGCACTTCCTGGATGAGCTGGGAGCGCCCGGAGGCGGTGTCCTCGAGCAGCCGGGCCATGAGCATGTCGAGATTGCGCAGATGCTCGCGGCTGGATTCGTCGAGACCGCCGCCGCCGGCGCCGGAGCCCTTCGCGATCGCATCCGCAAGACGCGTGAGGGCGGGCTTGAGCTCCACCTGGGCTTCGGCGAAGCGCGCGAGCAGCGCCTGCTGGGCGCGGAGCTGGTCGGTGAAGTGGCTGAGCCGCTCGGCGAGATTGGCGAGGGTCGCGGTCCCTGACGTGCGGCCTTCCTCGACACGCGTCAGCGTGCGCTGAAACGCTTCCAGATTGTCGGCGGTCTGCTCGAGCAAGGCCTGAATGTAAGCGGGGACCGGTTGCTCGCCGTCGGTGATCGGGCCGCCGCTCGACAGCCGCGTCAGCCCCGAGAGCCATTCCTCGAGCTCGTTGTAGAAGCGGGTCTGCGCCTGGTTGGCCTGAAGATCGAGGAAGCCCAGCACCAGCGACCCTGCCAGGCCGAAGAGCGACGTCCCGAACGCTGTACCCATGCCGGCCAGCGGCGCCTTGAGACCGGTCTGCAGGTCGTTGAACAACGTCTGCACGTCGGTCGAGGTCGACAGACCGGAGATGACGCCGCTGACGGACGCGATCGTCTCGAGAAGCCCCCAGAACGTGCCGAGCAGGCCGAGGAAGATCTCGAGACCGATCAGATACCGCGACATGTCGCGCGACTCGTCGAGCCGCGCGCCCAGACCGTCGAGCAAGGTGCGCATCGAGACCGGCGACAGCGTGATCTTGCCCTCCCGGCGGCCCAGCATCGCGGCCATGGGGGCGAGCAGGCGCGGCGGCGTCTGAATGGAAAGACCGGGCTGGTCGGTACGGAAGCGCTCGATCCACGCCACTTCCGGGAAAAGACGGACGACCTGGCGGAAATTGTAGAGAATGCCGAGGAGCAGAACTCCGATGATGACGCCGTTCAGCCAGGCATTGGCGTAAAACGCGAAGCTAAGACGGGGCGCCAGCACCGCCGCCAATCCTCCGACGACGATCAGGAGGATCAGCATGCGCAACAGATAGAGATGGGGCCGGGTCATGACGACGACGCGCAACTGCTCCGGACAGCGGGACACCGGCCCGACCTGCGGTCGGGGCCGGTTTATGTTTTAACGGCGGATCATCACCACGTCGACTCGGTCCGCCGGTCCATCGGGCGAGCGATTGCCGAGTGCGCGTACATCCATACGCGTGCTGCGGATACCCTGGTCGATCAAGTAGCTGCGGACCGCCAGCGCGCGGCTGAGGCTGAGCCGGCGCGCCTGGCTGCCGGCGTCGTCGCCGCCTGTCGCATAGGCGACGATCTGCAGGCGCGCACTTTCGTCACGCTTCAGCTCGGCGACCGCCTTGTCGAGCGACGCTTTGGCGTCGGGCGGCAATTCGGCGGCGCCCGTCGCAAACGAAATCTGGCCGACGCGGCCTTCGACCGGCGCGCTCGGCGGCGGTAGGGAGGCGGTCTGCTGCGGCGGCGGCGAGGCGGGGCGCGCCGGCGCTGCGGCGGGAGCCGGCGCAGGGGCCGGGGCTGCCGCAGGCGGAGGCGCAGGGGTCGGCGCGGGCGTCGGTGCGGCGCTCGCGGCCGGTGCCGGCTCTGGCGCTGCCGGTTGCGGTGGCGTCGCTTGCGGCGCAGCAGGCGGCAGTGACGGTGGTTCGGCGGGCGCTGCCGGCGGCGCTGCGGATAGCGTCGACGATGGCGGAGACGGCGGCGGCGTGAGCTGTGGCGGCGCGGGCGGCGTCAGCGGCGTCGGCGCGGGCGAAGACGGGGCAGGCGACGCGGCCGCGACGCTCGGTGGTGTACGGGTCGCCGGCGGCGGTGGCGGTGGCGGAGTCAAGGTCGGCGGCGGCGGCGCGCCGGTCTCGGCCGCGGCGGGGGCGCGTGGCGGCGTCGGCGGCTTGTCGGTGAAGACCGGGGGCTCGGCCGGCGGCGAGAACGGCGGTGCCGATCCTTGCGCCACTGCGGACGGCGCCGTCGCGGCCGATCCGCGGGTCGACGGCTGGCGCGCTGCGGTCCGCGTCTGGCTGCCGCGCGACTGGCTCTTCGACGTGGGGCTGCGCGGCGGCTGGGTTTCTGCCGGTGCGCCTTCCGATGCGGTCGCCGGCGCCGTCGAAGCGATGGCCGAACGCGCGGACGGGCGATGGCGCGTCGACGGCGCGGTCAGCGACGTGCGGCGCGCCGGCGCCGGACGCGAGCCGAGATCGTCCAGCACGCTCCAGTCCACGTCGACGTTGCTATGCGATTGTCGGAGCTGCTCTTGGGCAAGGGCACTGGGAGGCGCCACGGCGGTGCCGGCCCAGGCCACGACGGCCAGGCTGATTGCGCAAGCTACCCCCCGCATGCGTGCCATCCCTGTTTGCGCGTGCTCGACGCGAATCATTCGAGCTCTTCCACTCGGAAAAACATTAGCCCACACCGGCGTATTGGAACAACTGATTTAGGCGCCAATATGGTCGGACGGCGCGGCCGAAAGTAGGTGGATACAAGGACTTAAACGCCCTTGGCCGTTATGCGGAGGTTCCCCTCAGGCGGATTTGCCGCCGGCGTTGCGAAGCAGTTTTCCGAGCGGGGCGCTGAGGCGGTCGTTCGCCGCCAGCACATTGCCGCTCTTCAGCACGTCGCGGCCGCCGTCGATCTCGCTCACATAGCCGCCCGCCTCGCGCACCAGCAGCATGCCCGCGGCGATGTCCCAGGGCGACAGCCCGATTTCAAAGAACCCGTCATAACGCCCGGCGGCGACGTAGGCGAGATCGAGGCTGGCAGCCCCCATGCGGCGCACGCCGGCGGTCGTCGCCATGACCGCCGCCAGCAGCTTGAGATATTCCGGATGGTCGCCGCGCTCGCGATAGGGAATGCCGGTGCCGATGACGGAGTCGCCGAGCTGCTGGCGCGCCGAGACGCGCAGCCGCCGGTCGTTGACGAACGCGCCGAAGCCTTTCTCGGCATAGAACATCTCGTCCCGCATCGGATCGTAGACGACACCGGCGATGATCTCGCCCTCGCGCTCGACGGCAATCGAGATCGCAAAGTGTGGAATGCCATGCAGGAAGTTGGTCGTCCCGTCGAGCGGATCGACGATCCAGCGGTGCCTTCCGTCGCCGGTGACGGCGCCGCCCTCTTCCATGAGGAAGCCGAATTCCGGCCGCGCCTTGCCGAGCTCGGCCTTGAGAATGCGCTCGGCCTGCAGATCGGCGGTCGAGACGAAATCGGCCGGTCCTTTGACCGATACCTGCAGGTTCTCGATCTCGCCGAAGTCGTGCACGAGGCCGCGCGCCGCCTTGCGCACCGCGCGCTCGATCACGTTGTACAAGGCCGAACGCGCGGCCATGCTGGTCTCCGAAGAAAGTGGAGCGGACTAGCCCTTCGCCCGCTCGACGTAGGTGCGTTCCTGGATGTTCACGACGATCTTCTCGCCGGTGCCGATGAACGGCGGCACCATGACGCGGGCGCCGTTGTCGAGCACGGCCGGCTTGTAGGACGAGGCCGCGGTCTGGCCCTTCACCACGGCGTCGGCTTCGACCACGGTGCCGACGGCGGTTTGCGGCAGTTCGACGCCGACGACCTGGCCTTCGATGAACTGCATGGAAGCTTCCATGCCGTCCTGCAGGAAGTCCGCCGCATCGCCGATCATGTCGCGGTTGATCGTCACCTGCTCGTAGGATTCCTGATCCATGAAGGTGTACTGGTCGCCGTCCGCGAAGAGATATTGCATCTTCTTCTCCTCGACGCGCAGCTGCTCGACCGTCTCGTCCGAGCGGAACTTCATCTGCGACTTGGTGCCGGTCTTGACGTCGCGGATTTCGATCTGGTTGAACGCGCCGCCTTTGCCGGGGCTGACGACGTTGTGCTTGATGACGCGCCAGATCTTGCCATCGACTTCGATGACGTTGCCCGCGCGAATAGCGTTGCCGTTGATCTTCATAGGGCGGCCTGACTGCCTGAGAAATTGAGGATTTGAGGCGCGGAACCTATCAGCTTGATGGGCCGGCTTCAATCATCGCGAGTGGGCTGAAATCGTGCGGTTAAAGGCTGTGACGGCGGCGGCCGGCCCGCCCGGGTACGACCACACCCCAGCGACCACCGCCAGGAAGTCGGCGCCGGCGTCGACCAGCGGCCCGCAGTTCTCGACGGTGATACCGCCGATGGCGACCACCGGCACCGTCATGATCTCGCTCCACCAGCGCAGCAGCTCGATTTCGGCTTTGCCCTTGGGGGCCTGCTTGGTGGCCGTGGGGAAGAACGCGCCGAAGGCGACGTAGTCGGCGCCGGCTTCGGCGGCTTCCATGGCCAGGTGCTTCGAGGCATGCGCCGTCACGCCGACGATGCGGTCCGGGCCGAGCAGCGCGCGCGCGTCGGCGTAGGTCGCGTCCTCCTGGCCGACATGAACGCCGTCGCACCCCGTCGCCGCCGCGAGGTCGGGCCGGTCGTTCATCAGGAATGCCACGCCGCGCGACTGTGAGACCGGGCGCAGCACGTCGCAGGCGCGCTTGATCGCCTCGTCGCTCACGTCCTTGAGGCGGAGCTGTACGCAGCCCACGTCGCCCGCGTCGAGTGCCGCCGCGAGCTGGTCCGCGAAGGCCCGCGGATCGAGTGCCGGCGGAGTGATGAGATAGAGCCGGCAGCGCGGCTGGGGCTCCTTGCCGGACTCCCGGCCGGCCGGAGCCCGCCGCGCTTCGGTCACGCCTTGCCCTGGTAGATCTGGATGATCTTGTCGAGAAGGGCGAGCGCCTTGTCGCGCGGGCGCTGGAAGGTGTTGCGGCCGATGATCGATCCGTTGGCGCCGCCGTCGCGCAAGCCGCGGACCTCGGTGAAGATGCCTTCATCGTCCTTGGCCTCGCCGCCGGAGAACACGACGATACGGCGACCATTGAAGCATGCCTGGACGACGTGCTTGATGCGCGCCGGCAGGGTGCTGACGTCGATCTTCTCTTTCTCGTAGACCTTCTTCGCAGCCTCCTGGGCGATGACCGCCGTCGGCGGCTTTACCTTGATGATGTGGGCGCCGAGGAGGGCCGCCATGTGCGCCGCGTAAGCGCAGACGTCAACCGCCGTCTCGGCGTCCTTCGACAGGTCGCCGCCGCGCGGATAGGACCACATGACGACGGCGAGGCCGGCCGCCTTCGCCTCCTCCGACATCTCGCGGATCTCCTCCATCATCTCGTACTGGTCGTCGGAGCCGGGATAGATCGTGAAGCCGATCGCCGAGCAGCCGAGGCGCAGCGCGTCCTTGACCGAGCCGTGCACGGCCTGGTCTTTGATGCGGCCGAGCGAGTTGGCGCTGTTGACCTTGAGGATCGTCGGGATCTGTCCGGCGAAGCTGTCCGCGCCGGCTTCGATCATGCCGAGCACCGAGGCGTAAGCCGAGAGGCCGGCGTCGATCGCGAGCTGGAAGTGGTAATGCGGGTCGTAGGCCGGCGGATTGGGCGCGAAGCTGCGCGCCGGCCCGTGCTCGAAGCCCTGATCGACCGGCAGGATGACGAGCTTGCCGGTGCCCCCGAGTTTGCCCTGCATGAGAATGCGGGCGAGATTGGCCTTCGTCCCGGGATTGTCGCTCTCGTACCAGGACAGGATCTCTTTGACCTTGGTGGTCATTTCAGGGCTGAACTTCACGGGGCAAATCTCCTCACACGAAATGCGGATTTGGCGGCGTTCTAACCCGCGGCTATGGGTTTGGCAATCGACGGGTAGTCGTGGACTGTGCCACGCCAGTCCGCGACTTTCCCGTGATCAAGATAGGTCGGACCGACGGGCACTTTGCCGTGGCCGCCCGGTATGTCGAGCACGTATTCGGGCTGACACAGGCCGGACACGCGGCCGCGGAGATGGCGCATCAGCGCCTGGCCTGCGGCGATCGAGGTGCGGAAATGCGCGGTCCCCGGCGCGAGATCGGCCTGGTGCAGATAGTAGGGCTTGATGCGGTGCCGCACGAAGGTGCGGAGCAACGCCTCGAGCACGATGGGGTCGTCGTTGACGCCGTGCAGCAGCACCGTCTGCGCCAGCATTGGAATGCCGGCTCCCGTGATGCGGCGGCAGGCGCGCGCGGCGGCTTCCGTCATCTCGCGCGGATGATTGGCGTGCAGCACGACATAGACCGCCTTATCGGCCGAGAGCGCATGGACGAGCTCGTCGCCGATCCGGTCGGGCGCCACCACCGGCACGCGCGTGTGGATGCGGATCACGGCCACGTGCGCGATTGCGTCGAGGGCGCCGACGATCTCGCCGAGCCGCCGCGCCGACAGCTGCAGCGGATCGCCGCCGGTGAGGATCACCTCCCAGACCTCCTCATGGCCGCGGATGTAGTCCAACGCCGCGGTCATCTCGGCGTCCGTCAACGTCTCGCCGCCCGGGCCGACCGCCTCGCGGCGGAAGCAGAAGCGGCAATAGACCGGACAGCTGTGCAGCGGCTTCAGCAGGACACGGTCGGGATAGCGATGGACGATGCCCTTGAGCGGCGACAGCCGGTCGTCGCCGATCGGGTCAGACCGCTCCTCGCCGGCTGTCGTGAGCTCGGCCTCGCTCGGAACGAACTGGCGGGCGATCGGATCCGCCGGGTCATGCGGATCGATCAACGCCAGCATGTCTTGCGTCACCGCAACGGCGTAGCGCTGAGCGACGCGATCGATCTCGGCGATCTTGTCAGGGCTGATCGCACCAGCGGCGCTGAGCTCGGCTCCGCTGCGGGCGGGACGCGTCGAAACGGGCCCCCGTTGTTGCGAACCGTCCATGTCACTTTCCTCCGGCGCCGGCGACAGGCGCCCATAATACGTCTTCGATCTGTGCCGCGCCCGTGGCGAGCATCACCAGGCGGTCGATGCCGAGGGCGATGCCGGCCGCGGGCGGCAATCCATGCTGCAGGGCCGCCATGAAGTCCTCGTCGATCGGATAGCGCTCACCGTAGAGCCGCTCCTTGAGGTCCATGTCGGCGGTGAAGCGGCGCCGCTGCTCGGCGGGATCGGTGAGCTCGCCGAAGGCGTTGGCGAGCTCGAGCCCGGCGACATAGACCTCGAAGCGCTCGCAGACGCGCGGGTCCGCCGCCTTGGGCCGCGACAGCGCCGCCATCGACACCGGGTATTCGTACAGGATCGTCGGCCGGCCGATGCCGAGTTTCGGCTCGATGTGGTCGAGAAAGATGCGGAAAAAGAGATCGTCCCAGCGGTCGCCGGGATGCGGATTGAGCCCAAGCGGCCGCGCCGCTTCCGCCAGCCGGTCGAGCGACGGATGAAGCGGGTCGGGCGCCGTCGCCAGGAGATCGATACCGGCGTGCCGCTGAAAAGCCGCGGCGACCGACAAACGCTCCGCCGGCGCAGCGGCGCACCGCCGTCCGCTCCACGCGAACTCCGCTGCCGGCACCGCGGCGGCGGCCGCCGCCAGCAACCGGTCGCAGTCGTCCATCAGCGACTCATAGCCGGCGTTCGCGCGGTACCATTCGAGCATCGTGAATTCGGGATGATGGGTGGCGGAGCGCTCGCCGTTACGGAACACGCGCGCGAATTGAAAGATATTCTCCATGCCCGCGGCGAGCAGCTTCTTCATCGCGAATTCCGGCGAGGTGTGGAGATAGAGATCGCGCCCGGATTTCTGCCCGGGCGCCTTGAGCTCGGTGCGAAATGCATTGAGGTGCGGCTCGAGCCCCGGCGAGACCTGCAGGGCCGGCGTCTCGACTTCGGTGAAGCCCTGGCCGGCGAAGAATCCGCGCACCGCGCCGAGTATGCGGCCGCGCGCTTCAAGATTGCGGCGGCGAGCCGCGAAACGGTCCGGCCGCCACCAGGGGGCCGACGTCGTCATGGCGACGCCGTGCGGATCACCCGCACGCCGAGCTCGGCCGCCATCTCCTCAAGACGCGCGGCGGTGGCGGCGTCGCCGGAGAATGCCAGCGCCATGGGTCCGTGCCCCGGCTCTTTCAACCAGCGCAGCGCCGCCATGACCGCGCCCGGCGCATCGTCGCAGTCGAGGATTGCGGCCACCTCGGTGCGCGGGAACTCCGCGCGCACCGTCGCGACGATACGCCCGAACCAGGCGATGCCGGCGCTGGCGCCGGCACCGGGCATGCTCTGCAAGGTCACGGGCGCGGGGTGAGCCGCCGCGACCGCCGCCCGCGCCTCGGCGAGGCTATGGATGACGATGGTCCGGGAGGGCATGACGTAATCTAGCCCACCCATCACGTCCTCAAAAGCAAAGGCCGCCGGCTTGCGGCCGGCGGCCTCGTTGGTTGCAAAGACAGTCGCTTAGCCGAGCCGGGCCATCGCCGTGGCGGTGTCGGCCATGCGGTTCGAGAAGCCCCACTCGTTGTCGTACCAGGACAGTACGCGCACGAGCTTGCCGTCGATCACCTGGGTCTGGGTAAGGTCGAAGGTCGAGCTCGCCGGGTTGTGATTGAAGTCGGACGACACGAGCTCTTCGTCGTTGATCATCAGGATGCCGCGCAGGCGGTTGCTGTCGGCGGCCTTCTTGACCGCGTCGTTCACGGCCTCGACCGTCACCGGTTTCTTGGCGACGAACTTGAAATCGATCACCGAGACGTTCGCCGTGGGCACGCGGATCGAGGTGCCGTCGAGCTTGCCCTTGAGTTCGGGCAGCACGAGGCCCACGGCCTTGGCCGCACCGGTCGAGGTCGGGATCATCGACAGAGCCGCGGCGCGCGCCCGGCGCAGGTCCTTGTGCAAGGTGTCCACGGTCGGCTGATCGCCGGTGTAGGAGTGGATCGTCGTCATGTAGCCCTGATCGATGCCGAAGTTCTCGTGCATCACGTAGGCGACGGGGGCGAGGCAGTTGGTGGTGCATGACGCGTTCGAGACGATCGTGTGCTTCGCGTCGAGCTTGTCGTGATTGACGCCGTAGACGACGGTCAGGTCGACGCCGTCGGCGGGGGCGGAGATCAGCACGCGCTTGGCGCCGGCTTCGATGTGCTTGGCGGCCTGCTCGCGCTTGGTGAAGATGCCGGTGCATTCGAGCGCGATCTCGACGCCGAGTTCCTTCCACGGCAGCTTCGCCGGGTCGCGCTCGGCCGTGACTTTCATCTTGCCGGTGCCGATATCCATCCAGTCGTCGCCGGTCGTGATGTTGCCGGGGAACGGCCCGTGCACGGAATCGTGCTTCAACAGATGCGCGTTCGTCTTCACCGGTCCGAGATCGTTGATCGCGACGACCTGGATGTCCTTGCGGCCCGACTCATGAATGGCGCGGAGCACGAGGCGGCCGATGCGACCGAAACCGTTGATGGCGACTTTCACTGGGACGGACATTTCCTATGCCTTTCGACTTCTATGGTTCAGCGAGCGACAAATAAGCGGCGGCGCGCCGGAAGCTGCAGAATTTACAAGCGCGTCCGCGGTCCCGCATCACGAATCTCTGTGTTCTTTGCGTGACCCCGCGCCGGCCGCAACATCAATGTTTTACAAGAGTTTCTTGGCCGCTTCTGCGACCGCCTCGGCGGTGATGCCGAAGTGCTTGTAGACGTCGGGCGCCGGTGCCGAGACGCCGAACGTCGACATGCCGACGAAGGCGCCGTTACCGCCGAGATACGGCTCCCAGCCCATGCGGATGCCGGCCTCGACGACGACGCGGGCGCCGCGCGTGCCGCCGAGCACTTCGCGGCGGTACTTCGCCGTCTGCTGCTCGAACAGCGACAGGCACGGCATCGACACCACCGCAGCGCGGACGCCGTCGGCCGCCAGCAGCTCGCGCGCCTTCATCGCCAGCGACACTTCCGAGCCGGTGCCGATCAAGGTGACTTGGCGCTCTCCGTCCGCCTCGGCGATGACGTAGCCGCCCTTGCTGCAGAGATTGTCCGGGGTCGGCGACGTGCGCAGCGCCGGAACGTTCTGCCGCGTCAGCGCCAGGATCGTCGGGCCTTCATCGTGCAGGAGCGCCGCTTCCCAGCATTCGAGCGTCTCGACCGCATCGGCCGGGCGCATCACCTGCAAGTTCGGAATCGCGCGCAAGGCGGCGAGATGCTCGACCGGCTGATGCGTCGGCCCGTCCTCGCCGAGGCCGATCGAATCGTGCGTCATCACATAAACGACGCGCTGTTCCATCAGCGCCGACAGCCGGATCGCCGGCCGGCAGTAATCGGTGAACACCAGGAACGTGCCGCCGTACGGGATGTAGCCGCGATGCAGGGCGATGCCGTTCATCGCCGCCGCCATCGCGTGCTCGCGCACGCCATAATGGATGTAGTGGCCGGCGGGCTTCTCGCGCGAGACGACGCCTTGCGCCTTGGTCTTGGTGTTGTTGGAGCCGGTGAGGTCGGCCGAGCCGCCGAGCAGTTCGGGAATGGACTTCGTCAGGACCTCAAGCGCGTTCTGCGAGGCGACGCGGGTTGCGATGTTCGGCTTGGCCGCGCACAGCTCCGCCTTGTAGGCGGTGACCGCACCGAGCCAGCCCTCTTTCGGCAGCTTGCCTTCGCTGCGGCGGCGGAACTCCGCCCGCTGCTCGGCCGGGAGCGCCGAGAGGCGGCGTTGCCAGGCGGACCGCAGGCTGCCGCCCTTGGTCCCGATGGCGCGCCAGCGCTCGAGGATCGGCGCCGGAACCTCGAACGGCGGATACGTCCAGCCGAGCCGCGCGCGCGCACCCTCGATCTCGGACGCGCCGAGCGGCGAGCCGTGCGCGGCGGCCGTGTTCGCCTTGGTCGGAGCGCCGTAGGCGATGGTCGTGCGGCACGCGATCAAGGTCGGCCTGTCGGACTTGCGCGCCGCCTCGATGCACGACGCGATCGCGTCGGGATCATGGCCGTCGACCGCGAGCGTATTCCAGCCCGAGGCGGCGAAGCGCGCGCGCTGGTCGTCCGAGACGGTGAGCTCGGTCGGGCCGTCGATTGAGATGTGATTGTCGTCGAACAGGACGATGAGCTTGTTGAGGCGGAGGTGTCCCGCGAGCGAGATCGCCTCGTGGCTGATGCCCTCCATCAGGCAGCCGTCGCCGGCGATGACGTAGGTGTAGTGATCGACGACGATCGAGCCGAATTCGGCCGCGAGCAGCTTCTCGGCGAGTGCCATGCCGACCGCGTTCGCAAGCCCCTGGCCGAGCGGCCCCGTCGTCGTCTCGATGCCGGGCGCGAAGCCGTATTCGGGATGCCCCGCCGTCTTCGAGCCGAGCTGGCGGAAGCGCTGGATCTCCTCGATCGTCATCTCCGGATAGCCGGTGAGATAGAGGAGCGCGTAGAGCAGCATCGAGCCGTGGCCCGCCGACAGCACCACGCGGTCGCGATCCGGCCAGTCGGGTGCGGACGCGTCGAACTTCAGGAAGCGCTCGTAGAGGACGGTGGCAACGTCGGCCATGCCCATCGGCATGCCCGGATGGCCGGATTTGGCACGCTCGACGGCGTCCATGGCGAGGGCGCGAATGGCGTTCGCCATGTCGGCATGCTCGCGGCTTTGCGTTGTGCTGAGCGGTTTGGGCTCCGCGGCGGCGCTGGCGGGAAGGGGCGACGCGCTCATCCGGCTCCTGTGGACGAATCCTTGAGGGAAAATTGGCTGATGGCGGGGGCAACATGCCGCCCGCACCCCGGCGCGTCAACCCTCCACGCCATGCGGCAGGCGCGATACAATGGCCAAAATGAAGAGAACAGCACGATGACGGATCCGGACTGGTGGCCGCAGGTCAACAAGGCCTTCTTCGAGGGCGATTTGGCCACGGCCGAGGCGCTGCTGCTGGCAAAGCTCAAGGACGATCCGCGCCTCGATTCGATGCCGCGCGGCCGCGTCAATGCGGCGAATATCCTCATGGCGGCGGGACACTGGTCGCTGGTCGACGGGCTACTGCCGAACGGCACAAATTTCTTCCGCACGTCCGGCTGGCTGGGGTCGCTGCAGGCCGGCTGGCCGGTCGATGCCCAGGGCGGGCCCCTGCCCTGGCTGACCTACCCGGCGATGGATTTCCTTGAGCCGCGGATCGATCCCGCGTGGTCGGTGTTGGAGTGGGGCTGTGGCACCTCCACCATTTGGTGGTCGCAGCGTGTTGCCAAGGTTACGTCGATTGAAAACGACCCGGTGTGGTACGACCGGGTGCGTGCGTTTCTGCCGCCACACTGTGCGATCGCATGGGAGTCGACGGCGGAGCGATATGTCGGTGCTGCCCGCGGCGGCTCCTATGATGTCATTGTCATCGACGGCGCGTGGCGGAACGAATGTGCGGCTGCTGTCGCGGATCTTCCGGCCCGACTCATCGTTTTTGACAACACCGATACCAAAGCGAACACGCCCGGCACTCGAACGCTGATGGACGCCGGCTGGCAGCGTCTCGACTTTTTCGGGCTCATCCCGTCCTTTGCCTACAAGAACTGCACGTCGTTGTTTTACAAGGACGCTTCGGTCTTGCGCGCGGCACGCTTGCCAAGCGAGATGCGACTCTCGAGCGGCCCGACCTGTTCGCAGGCGCTGGGTTCGTGAACGATGCGACATCGAGCGCTGGCCTATCGTCATATGCGCGGGTAGGGTAGCCGCATGACTCGACTCCAGGAGGCGCAATCCCGTCTCGACGCCGCGTTGCGGCGCCTGGATGCCGCACTCCAGACCATGGAAGCGTCGGCGCGCACCGCCACCGATTCCCGCGACCGCCAGATCGCCTCGCTGGTGGCCGAGCTGACGGCGCTGCGTCAGGAGCGCGATACGCTGGGCCTGGTGGCCGACCAGGCGGCGAGCCGGATCGATGCCGTGATCGACCGCCTGCGCACGGCGGCGGGCTAGGCGCGCACGGCCATGGCGCAGATCACCGTCGATATTCACAACCGCGCCTATCAGGTGGCGTGCGAGGATGGGCAGGAGCTGCACGTCCAGAAGCTCGCTGCCTATATCGACCGGCGCGTCAACGAGCTGGCTGCGAAGTCAGGCGTCCCCGGACCTGCCGGTCAGGTCACCGAAGCGCGACTGCTGGTGATGGCGGCGTTGCTGATCGCCGACGAGCTCGGCGAGACATATGACGAGCTCGAAGAGCTGCGCCAGGCTCCGCCCAAGATGGTCGCCGATCCCGCCTCGATCAAGGCGGCGGAAGAGGCACGTTCGATCGCGTCGGCAGCGAAGGCGCAGCTCGCGGAAGCCGAAACCGCCGCGCGGGGGGCCGGCGCCAAGCTGGCCGAAGCCGAGGCGGCGCGGCAGGCGAGCGAAGGTGAAGCGCGGCACGCACGCGAGGCGCTGGCAGCGGTCGAGAAGCGCGCCGAGCAGGCGGAGGCGGCGTTGCAGGCGGCGCTGAGCCGGGCGGCCGAGATCGAGGCCAAGTTGCGCGAAGCGGAGGCAGAGCAAGCGACCGTCCGTGCGACCGTGGCGACGCTCACCGCGCGCGCGGAAGAGGCATCAGTCGATCAGGACGGCGTGGCGGAAGGCCTGGAAGCGCTGGCGGGCCGCGTCGAAACCATGGCCGACCGGCTGGAACGGGCGGCTTTACGCTGAAAATTGTTGGACGCTGAAGTTGCTGGCGTTTTCGCTGCTTGTTTGGAACCCCCGGCGAGCTTAGATTCGATTTTGGACGGGTGCTGCGGGGCGCGTCAGGCGACAAATCCCTGGGGCCTATACGTATACTCTAGGGAGCTGTCCCTACCGGACCCGTGGGTTCGGCACATGGCACCCACCTGCTTACGCAGGGCCGCAGAGGATACAAACCGCCAACGGTTTCTGTGGCCCCGTCCAGCTATCCCCTCGTAGCTTGTCAATTCTCCCCGACGCACGAGCGCGCCGAGGCGCCCCGCAGTGAAAGACAAAACAGAAGAAAAGAACGTCCTGCGGGTCAAAGCCACCGAAGCACGGCGCGAGGCTCACACGGCGGATGTTCGCGGGCGGGCCGCGGCGGCGGTGAAAGCGAATTTCCTTGCCGCCGTCGAACTGCCGCCGGCGGCGGTCGTCGGCGGCTATTGGCCGATCGGAACTGAAATGGATGTGCGGCCGTTGCTGGAGGCGCTGCACGAACGTGGCCATACGTGCGGCCTGCCGGTCGTCCAGCGCGGCCAGCCGCTGACATTCCATCGCTGGCGGCCGCAGGACAGGCTCGTGCGCGGCGTCTTCGGGATCGACATCCCCGACCACAAGTCGCCGGTCGTGACCCCGGACGTCTTCCTCGCGCCGCTGCTGGCGTTCGATGCGGAGGGCATGCGGATCGGCTACGGTGGCGGCTACTATGACCGGACGATCCCGGCGCTCCGGGCGCGCAAGCCCCTGCTGGTTGTCGGGATCGCCTATGCCGCACAGGAGGTGGAGCGGGTGCCGACGGACAGGTTCGACCAACGGCTCGATTGGATAGTCACGGAAAAGGCGGCGCGCCGTTTCGAAAGGCGCCGGTTTCCGTGGCTGCGCAAGTTCTGGACGTCATGAACCCCCGTTCGCTAAAGCTGCGCCGGGCGAGCCCGTCCGCCGAAGCTCCGAGAGGGGCGTAGGCGGATGAAGGTTCTGTTCTGCGGCGACATCGTCGGGCGCTCCGGGCGCGAAGCCGTGGTGAGCCATGTACCGGAGTTGCGGCGCAAGCTGGACCTCGACTTCGTCTTCGCCAACGGCGAGAACGCCGCCGGCGGCTTCGGCATCACGCCGGCGATTGCGCGCGAGTTCTACGATGCCGGCGTCGATTGCATCACCACCGGCAACCACGTCTGGGATCAGCGCGAGATCATCGCCCACATCGGCGGCGATCCGAAACTGCTGCGCCCCGCGAATTACCCGAAAGGAACGCCGGGCCGCGGCGCCGGCGTCTATCAGACGCGCGCCAACCGCCAAGTCGTCGTCATCAACGTGATGACGCGGCTGTTCATGGATCCGCTCGACGACCCGTTCCAGGCGCTCGAGATGCTGCTCGGCCAGCATCGGCTCGGTCCGGGGGGAGCGGCGGCGATCTTCGTCGACGTGCACGGCGAGGCGACGTCCGAGAAACAGGCGCTCGGCCATCTGGCCGACGGACGAGCGTCGTTGGTCGTGGGCTCGCATAGCCATGTGCCGACCGCCGACGCCCGCATCATGCCGCGCGGCACCGGGTATCAGACCGACGCCGGCATGTGCGGCGATTACGATTCGATCATCGGCATGAAGAAAGACGTCGCCACGCAACGCTTCGTGCGCAAGATGCCGGGCGAGCGCCTCACGCCGGCCGAAGGGCCAGGGACGCTCTGCGGCGTCTATGCCGAGCTCGATGACGCGACCGGGTTCACCCGAAAGATCGCCCCGGTTCGGATCGGTGGGGCGCTCGCGCCCGCGATGCCGGAATGAAGGGGCCCGCAGGAATGGGTCGGGAGAGACGAGGGCGGCCACGGTTTCTCACGTCTTTGTCCCTACTGCGCTGCCGGCGCCCGCCCCATATTGACGGACGCTGCCGGGCCCACGCCGCAATGCCGCCATATTGGTGCTGTTAGGTGACGGCGTTTAGGCCTATGAGTTTCCACCAGATTTGGTATATGTTCTCAATTTGATCCCATAGCACTTGCGGCCTGACTCGAGCGGGCGAATTCAGCGGCGGGGTCTTTACATAGCGACGCTCTTAGATTTCGGACGCGACATGGCCGGTCATTCACAGTTCAAGAACATCATGCACCGCAAGGGCAAGCAGGATGCCAAGCGGGGCAAGCTCTTTACCAAGCTCATTCGCGAAATCATGACGGCGGCGCGGTCGGGTCTGCCGGACATCAACGCCAATCCGCGCCTGCGCGCGGCCGTGATCGCCGCGCGTGAAGCCAACATGCCGAAAGACACGGTCGACCGCGCCATCAAGCGCGGCAGCGGCCAGGACGGCGCCGAAACCTACGAAGAGATCCGCTACGAGGGCTACGGCCCCGGCCGCGTCGCCGTGATCGTCGAGGCGCTGACCGACAACCGCAACCGCACGGCGAGCGAAGTCCGCTCCATCTTCACCAAGAACGGCGGCAGTCTGGGCGAGACGAATTCCGTCGGCTTCATGTTCAGCCGCGTCGGCGAGATCATCTATGCCCTCGGCGCCGCCTCGGCCGATGCGATGTTCGAGGCGGGCCTCGAGGCCGGTGCGGAGAACGTCGAGACTACGGCCGAGACGCACGAGGTGCTCACCGGCGTCGATGATTTCGCTGCGGTGCGCGACGCGCTCGAGAAAAAGTTCGGGCCCGCGCGCAGCGCCAAACTCGTGTGGCGGCCGCAAAGCACGGTGGCGCTGAACGAAGACGCGGCGCGCGATCTCTTCGCGCTGCTGGAGGCGCTCGAGGACAATGACGACGTGCAGAACGTCTACGCCAACTACGAAGTCGCCGATGCCGTGATGGCGAAGCTGGAGGCAGCGACGTGACAGAGACGGCCCGCGCTGGGCTCTCTCGCACCGGCACGACCCGTGTGCTTGGCCTCGATCCCGGCCTGCGCACGACCGGCTGGGGCATTGTCGACAGCGCCGGTGCCCGCCTCAGTCACGTGGCCAACGGCCGGGTGACGTCGCGCGACGGCCGGCCGCTCGCCGACCGTCTGGTCGAGCTCTACAACGGCCTCGTCGCGGTCATCGCGGAATACCGGCCCGATGCGGCGGCTGTCGAAGAAACGTTCGTGAACAAGAACCCGGCCTCGACCCTGAAACTCGGGATGGCGCGCGGCGTGGTGATGCTGGCGCCGGCCCATGCCGGGCTCCTCGTCGCCGAATATGCGGCGAACGCAGTCAAGAAATCCATCGTCGGCGTCGGCCACGCGGCGAAGGAGCAGGTGCAGATGATGGTGCAGCGGCTGCTGCCCGCCGTGACGCTGACCGGCCCCGATGCTGCCGACGCGCTCGCCGTTGCCATCTGCCACGTTCACCATGCCGCCACGTCCGCGGCGTGGCAGCCGCGCGTCGCCGCCGGCTCAGCATCGATCGGAGCTCCCTCGGTCGGAGGGCGGCCATGATCGCCAAGCTGACCGGACGCGTTGATTTCGCCGGCCGCGACCATGCGGTCATCGACGTGAACGGCGTCGGCTATCTGGTGCGCTGCCCGGCGCGCGCGTTGGCGGCGCTGCCGCCGGTCGGCGAGACGGTCAGCCTCGCGATCGAGACCCTGGTCCGCGAAGACGCGATCGATCTCTATGGTTTCGCCGAGGCGGCCGAGCGCGACTGGTTCCGTCTGCTGATGACCGTTCAGGGGGTCGGCCCGAAGGCCGCGTTGTCGCTCCTCTCGGCGCTCAATCCCGCCGATCTCGCCGCCGCCATCGCCGCCGAAGACAAGACCGCGCTGACCCGCGCCGACGGCGTCGGCCCGAAGCTCGCCACCCGGCTTGCCATGGAACTGAAAGACAAGGTCGGCACGATGACGCTCGGCCGGGCCCTCGCCTCGGCTCCGACGGCGTCGGCAGTGCCGGCCGGCGGCGACGCCGCGGCGGCCGATGCCGTGTCGGCCCTGGTCAATCTCGGCTATCGCCGTCCCGAGGCGACCGGGGCGGTGGAGCGCGCGATGAAGAAGCTTGGCAAGGGTGCGCGCGTCGAGGCGCTCATACCCGCCGGCCTTAAGGAGCTCGGCACGTGACCCGCCTTCGCCTCGCAAGGCCCGGCTTCGGCGCGGCAAACCCCGCACCTGCTTTGGCGCAGTCGTCGCGCCGGAGCTCCGATAGGAGCGTCGGCGGATG
>Ga0335070_10001360_pt1 | contig 28177 bp, 29 predicted proteins | sample Lox_Sample_13_FD_206722 | JGI IMG/M metagenome (GOLD analysis project Ga0335070, IMG submission 206722) | Soil microbial communities from Loxahatchee National Wildlife Refuge, Florida, United States - Lox_Sample_1.3 | ecosystem: Environmental > Terrestrial > Soil > Wetlands | place: USA...
ACTGGGCCGATGCTTACGTCAAAGCTGGGGAGCACGTAAAAAGATTTATACTTAATAAGTAATTCATCTGAGGGTTCTCAGGAGTGAAAAGAACTTACGTCATCGCTAATATATTCTGGCTCGTTCTTTCTATAGCCGTTTGTTTGGAGTCACGGCGCTTGAACGTGGGCGGGGTTCATGCCCCCGGTCCCGGATTCCTACCCTTTTACACGGCAATTCTGCTTGGGATTCTGGCTTTGATTTCCCTGATTCAAACCCTGAAAGGACCCACGGGTTCCACATCCGAGATCTGGGGAGGAATCCATTTTGGAAAGATGATTATACTGCTGGGGACTCTTTTTCTTTATGTCCTTCTTTTCAACTGGTTGGGCTTTCTGCTGGGGACCTTTCTCCTCCTTCTGGTTCTTTTCCGAATCGTCGAGCCGTATGGATGGAAGACCGTCTTGCTCTCTTCGCTGCTGACGATAGCCGGAACGTACCTTTTTTTCGATATCCTATTGGAGAGCCGCCTGCCAAAAGGTTTTTTGGGATTTTAATTTGAGCGGGGCTCCCGGATCGGATCCTTTGTTCCTGCAATTGTTTAGGAACTTATTCGATTCAGTATGGACACTTTTAGTCAACTCCTTTTAGGTTTTTCGGTTGCCCTGCAGCCGATTAACCTTTTCTACTGTTTTTTGGGCTGCCTGATCGGCACGCTCGTGGGTGTTCTCCCGGGCCTAGGACCGACTGCGGCCATGTCTCTTCTCCTGCCAGCTACGCTCCACATCACGCCGGTAGCTGCCATCATCATGCTCGCGGGGATCTACTACGGAGCCATGTACGGTGGGTCCACGACCTCCATCTTGGTGAACATCCCGGGGGAAGCTGCTTCTGCTGTTACCTGCCTGGATGGCTATCAGATGGCTCGCCAAGGGAAAGCCGGGCGCGCCTTGGGAATTTCCGCTTTCGGTTCGTTCATCGCAGGGACCATCGGTATTTTCGGCATGACCTTAGTGGCCGTTCCGTTGGCCAATCTTGCCCTTCGCTTCGGACCACCTGAATATTTTGCCCTCATGTGTCTTGGCATGGTGGTCCTGACATTCCTCTCCTCCACCTCCATGGTAAAGGCTCTCATGATGGCCTGCTTCGGTATTCTTGTCGGAACAGTCGGTACGGACACTGTCTCAGGAACAGCCCGCTTTTCCTTCGGCATCATAGAGCTGATGGACGGAGTCGGACTCGTGCCGGTGGTGATGGGTCTTTTCGGAATTTCGGAAATGCTTCTCAATATTGAGACGAAGATCGACCGCGAGATCTTTAAGACCCGTGTGAAGGGATTGTTTCCGACGGTGGCGGATTGGATTCAATCTGCCGGGGCAATCATCAGAGGAACCGTGATCGGTTTTTTCCTGGGAATCCTTCCGGGTGGTGGGGCTGTCCTTTCTTCCTTCGTTTCCTATGCCGTGGAAAAAAGAGTTTCAAAGACCCCGGAAAAATTCGGCACCGGCATGATTGAAGGTGTGGCCGCCCCCGAATCGGCAAACAACTCAGCGGCCCAGGGGGCTTTCATCCCTCTACTTACCCTCGGTATTCCTTCGAATGTAGTCATGGCTATGCTCCTGGGCGCGCTCATCATTCACGGTGTGACGCCCGGTCCACTGCTCTTGACTAATCATCCGCAGGTATTCTGGGGAGTCGTGGGAAGCATGTACATCGGCAATGTCATGCTTCTCATCTTGAACCTTCCTCTGATCGGCATCTGGGTCCAGCTTCTTAAAGTCCCATATGCGATCCTCATGCCCCTGATCATAGTTTTTTGTATAATCGGGTCCTACACGATCGCCAACAGCATCATGGATGTCTTTTTTATGCTCATCTTCGGGGTGGTCGGATATTTGATGAAGAAGCTGAGATACGAAGCTCCTCCGTTGATCCTTGCCTTTGTGCTTGGGCCTATGTTGGAGTATTCCTTAAAGCAATCCCTCATGGTATCCAAGGGCAGTTTCAAGATCTTTTTCTCCCGCCCGATTTCAGCCACGTGCTTAGTGATAGCCCTGATCCTGGTCGTCCTTCCTATTATCCCAAAGCTCCGCAAAAAACGCCCTGGGGCAGTCCTCCCGGATGAAGGCTAAGAAGTACAGTACGGAATAATGATTCTTGCAGAAGGGAAATTGAATTTCGAGATTGTGGAGAAATTTCAGGCAACCTCTAAAAATGTCATTCCCGCCCGTGTCAAGTACGGGGTAAACTCCAGCGGGAATCTAGAAGCTTATGACATTACTGGACTCCCACGTGGGCGGGAGTGACGAATCGGGGAATAATAAAGGGTTCCTTCAGAATGGAAGGTGGGAAAATATTCGCAAACAGGTTTGGCCCATATCATGGAAGTCGTTACGTTCGACAGACCGATTGCGTCTGAGCAGGCGTTGGCCTGGGCTCAGCAACGAATATGGTTTGCAGCCGTTAACTATTTTTGGATGTATTTCCTTACATGCTCTCCTGCCTCAACATAAGATTCAGCCCAGTATTTTGTAAAATCTTCTGTGTTTTGATACATGACAGGCATCTGATAGTTATCCATGACGGAAAGGAAGTTTGGGTCATCAAGAGATTTCTTGAAAGCATCGTGTAGAATCTTTACGATGTCCTTAGGCAGATCTTTCGGTCCTACAATCCCAATAGGGGAATTGTGGATCACTTTATACCCCAACTCTACAACAGTTGGGGCATTTGGAAATTTCTTTGCTCTTTTTTCCCCATATGTGGCCAGGAGCCGTAGATTTCCGGCATCCACTTGCGGTATCCAGCCTGAAGTGGTGGAGATGGCATCGATATGCCCTCCGAGAAGGGAAGTGGTGGATTCCTGGTCGCCCTTTGAAGGAATGTGGCTGAACTTGACGCCACCTGCGTTATAACCCAGCTCCTCCATGGCGATATGGCCTCCTGTCCCAACTCCAGAAGCCATGTAAGTAATTTTCCCAGGGTTTGCTCTTGCATATTCCACAAGTTCTTTAAGGGTCTTAAATTGAGAATCAGACCGGACAAGGATTCCATAAAGGTACCCGGCGAGTCGGATAATTGGAGTAACATCTTTCACTGTATCAAAGGGGAGCTTATTAATGTAGGAGTTACGATGCAGGCTTGTAACCACCACAGAGAGGAGAAGGCCATCCGGTTTTTTCCCAACGATGCTTCCCACACCCACGGCACCCCCTCCACCACCTCGATTCTCCACGATCACCGGCTGGCCAAGATGTTTTCTGGCCGCTTCAGCGAGAGGCCGGATCACGACATCCGTTGCTCCCCCTGCTGGGTACGGACAGATGAGGGTAATGGGTTTATTCGGAAAGTCCGATGCCTGCCCGGCGACAGGGATCAACACCAGTCCTGCAAATAAGATCATTATCATCCGATTCCACTTCAATGAACACATGTCTCCACCTCCTGAAGCAATTTCAATCCATTCGGCAACGGAAATATAACAAGAAAATGACGGCAGATCAACCCATCATTCACTTCAGGATTTGCTTTAATTTTTAGTCCAAGAAAAATCTTGACAGAATTTTACAAAGCAATATAATAAGAAACGTCATTTCGTAATGTGGAACAAGCAAATGTCCACCCATCGAGCTTCAAAGCCGAGCAACCTTGTCCAAACGATCGAAAGGGCGTCGTCTATCCTCGATATCCTGGGACAAAGCGCCCACGGTATCAGTATCCGAGAATTATCCGATAAGATAAAACTTCCAAAAGGGACAACGCACCGTCTCCTCTCCTCGCTTTCCTACTTTGGTTATGTCCGCCAAGATTCAAAGACAAGAAACTACCTCTTAGGTCTCAAATTAGTAGAACTCGGTCAACTCATTCTTAGCCAACTCGATCTCAGAAAAGAGGCGGAACCGTTTCTAAGAGACCTCGCTGAGAGAACGAAGGAGACCGTCCATCTCGTCTTCCTCGACCGAAATGAGATCGTCTACATTGACAAGGTGGAAACCGACCAGAATTCAAGTGGCCTGAAGATGGCATCCAGGGTTGGCCTGAGAAACCCTGCTCATAGTTCCGCAGTAGGCAAAGTCCTATTGGCCCATTTTCCCGATGAAGCATTGAAAAACTTCGTCAAAGAAAAGGGCCTTCCAAAAAGGACCGAAAACACAATCACTGATCCTGTCCTGCTAAAAGAGCATTTGAGAAATGTTCGTTCCCAGGGGTATGCCGTTGACGATGAAGAGAATGAGAAGGGAATTCGATGCGTGGCTGCCCCTATCTATAACGAGGCGGGCAAAACAGTGGCTGCCATCAGTATCTCCGGGCCAGCTTTCCGAATCACCAAGAAGGTCATTCAAGATTCTCTGAAGAAGGAAGTCATGGAGACCGCTGTTAAAATTTCCCAGAGATTGGGTTTCCGCGACAAAAGATGAGATTAAGAATCATGAATTAGATGCCCGAGGGCGGGTCATTGGGCGGCATTTTCGTAAAAAGGGAGGAACAAGTTTGAAGCGGGATGAGATAGTAGTCGGGATTGTAATCCTCCTCTTCGGAACGATCACCAGTCTGCTCTCTTTAAAAATGCCCATCGGGACCTTCCGAATGGCTGGAACGGGGATGTTTCCTCTATTTCTTGGAATACTCCTCATGATCTTATCAGGCGCCTTCATTTTAAAAATTTTATTTCAGGGCAAGGAAGGACAGGTGAAAAAAGAAGCCTCCGTTGAATCTTCAGAGTCTCCAATACAATTGATCCTGTTTCTGGGAACGATGGTTTTAGCCACTGCTTTTTTCAACAGATTGGGATATCCGCTCACCTCTTTTCTTTTACTGGTGGCTCTATTAAGAATCCTGGGGATAAAACGGTGGGGCCAAAACATCCTGATCTCTTTGGTGACGGCGGCGGGTTCCTATTTTCTATTTGTCAAATGGCTCGATATCCCTATGCCAAAGGGATGGATTGGAATTTAGAAGATAGAAGATTGAGGTTAGAGGTTGGAGGACTAAGGCTCGAAATTATTGTTCATAGTTCATTGTTCATAGTTCATTGTTCATTGTTCGAGGTTCAAGATAGATGTTTGAATCACTTCAACATTTAATCAGTGGCTTTGGAACCGCCGGAACGGTCCAAAACCTTCTTTATTGTCTGATTGGTTGCATCGTAGGAACCATCATCGGTGTGCTCCCTGGAATCGGACCAATTGCCGGGATCGCTCTTCTTATACCTGCAACATTTGGTCTTAATCCCACTTCTGCTATCATCATGCTTGCTGGAATCTACTACGGAGCAATGTATGGAGGCTCTACCACCTCCATCCTTCTTAATGTTCCTGGAGAAACGGCTTCGGTCATCACCTGCATTGACGGTTATAGAATGGCACAAAAAGGGAGGGCGGGCCCAGCCCTGGCCATTGTTGCCATCGGATCTTTCATTGCAGGCACCCTGGCCATTTTTGGAATGGTCTTTCTAGCCCCACCATTGGCAGAGGCAGCATTGGCCTTTGGCCCTCCTGAATATTTCTCCCTAATGGTCTTTGGCTTTATTGTCTTGAGCAATGTGACAGGCAAATCACTCCTCAAGTCTCTCATGATGGCTATTGTAGGTTTGATCATTGGAACGATCGGAATTGATCCTGTTACTGGAGATGCTCGTTTTACCTTTGGCTCGACCCCACTTCTTAGCGGAATTGAATTTGTCGCTGTCGCTATCGGGGTCTTCGGAATTGGAGAGGTCTTCGTCAACGTCAATCAACCTTCGGACCTGCTGGACCAAGGAGTTATCATGCCGCGCCTAAGGGAACTCTATCCCTCTCTTCAAGATTTGAAGCAATCCTTTGGGGCGATTCTCAGGGGGACAGTATCCGGATTTGGGATAGGTTTGGTCCCCGGGCCAGCCCCGGTCATTGCCACCTATGCTTCTTATATGATTGAGAGGAAGGTTTCTAAGCACCCCGAGGAGTTTGGTAAGGGAGCCATTGAAGGTGTGGCCGGACCCGAATCTGCCAATAACTCCGCCTGTCAAGCTGCCTTCATTCCGCTTTTCGTTCTTGGAATTCCTTTCGCTCCTCCAACAGCCATTCTTCTTGGTGCCCTTCTCATCCACGGAGTCAATCCAGGACCATTAATGATCAGTCAGCACCCGGGACTCTTTTGGGGAGTCATCGCCAGCATGTATATCGGTAACTTTATGCTTCTCATCCTCAACCTTCCCCTCGTCCCTCTCTTCGCCAATATACTCAGAATTCCCAAAAGAATCCTTCTACCCCTCATCATCCTTTTTTGCATCACAGGGCAGTACACCGTGAATAATTCCGTCTTTGATATCTGGATGATGATTCTCTTTGGAGCCATGGGATTTCTGATGAGAAAGTGGGCTTATGAAGGTGCGCCGCTTCTCTTGGCTTTAGTCCTCGGACCAAAATTGGAGGTCGCCTTCCGTCAGGCTTTAATGATCTCCCATGGCGATTTCGGTGTCTTTATCAATCGGCCTGTTTCAATGGTCTTTTTGCTTGCAACAATACTTTTCCTAGTCATTCCATTCATTCGGATGATACTTAAAAAAACAAAGAAAGGAGGGGGTTAGAAGTTCAAAGTTCAAAGTTCAAAGTTCAAAGTTCAAAGTTCAAACTTCAAACTTCAAAGTCCAACGTTCATTGTTCATCGTTTAGAAAGGAGGTTGATATGTTTAAAAGAATTTTTAGTATTTTATTTATCCTGTCATTAATTGTTACGATGCCTATCTATGCGGCGGATTTTCCAACGAAGGAAGTCCAGATCATCATCCCCTATGCAGCGGGAGGGGCAACAGACCTTATTTTTCGTGCCTTAGCCGCAACAACAGGGAAATATCTCGGAAAGGCTGTAATTGTTGTCAACCGACCAGGCGGTGGGGGGGCTGTAGGATGTACAGAAGCCGCACAAGCCAAACCAGATGGCTATACACTGCTTTCTGCGATCACCCCTCTCACGACCCTTCCCCATCAGGTTAAGACTGCCTTTACCTACAAAAGTTTTGAACCTGTCATCAATGTGGTGAAGGACCCAGGCATGTTTTTGGTGAGACCGGATGCCCCATGGAAGAGTCTCAAGGAGTTTTTAGATTATGCTAAAAAGAACCCTGACATGATCACTGTGGGGAACTCAGGTGCAGGCGGAGGAGTTCACTTGATTGCCCTTGCATTTGAAAAGACAGCCGGCGTGAAATTCAACCATATTCCATTTGCAGGCGGAGGTCCATCCGTAACCGCCCTTCTCGGAGGTCATATCAATGCGGTCTCAGTCTCCCCGCCAGAGGGGATCGAGCATGTAAAGGCAGGGAAATTAAAAATCATCGCCCTCTTCGCAGAAAAGCGATTTGAACTTTTCCCTGATGTTCCAACCGTGAAAGAACAGGGTGTCGATTTTGTGATGGGGCAATGGAGGGGATTGGCCGCACCCAAAGGTACTCCACCGGATGTAATTAAAAAACTTCATGATGCCTTCCAAAAGGGAATGGAGGATCCGGTTTTCATAAAGAATGCAAAGGACATGGTTGTAAATCTTTCATACCTTGGCCCAGAGGCTTTTGGGAAACTGATGGCTCACGACGATGAGTTTTATGGCAAACTGGTCAAGGAGATTAAGAAATAACTCAGAAAGGAGGTTAGAATAATGAGAACTGCAAGGTTAGGATTCATTCTGTCAATGATTGCTCTTTCCTGTTTCCTCTTCGCCTGTGCAGAGACGGCTCCCACGGTCAAACCCACAGCCCAAGAGGGAAAGAAGACGACTATCCGTTTAGGCAGTCCATTTAAAGCAGGCCACATCCTCGTTGATGCTGGTGAGAAGTTTAAAGAGCTGGTTGAGAGGGGGAGTGGCGGGAGAATTGCAGTTGAAATGCAGATCGGAATGAAATCAGAAGAAGAGGTTAACGATTTGAACAACAAAGGGACGATAGAAATGCAGTCCAATGGAAACCGGCCACTTGAAATATATGCACCTCAATATTTCTTCTTAGGTGCCCCTTATGTCTTAAAGGATTGGGACCATTTAAAGAGGTTATGGCAAGGGAACCTGGGAAAGAAGGCGAGAGAACAGGTGGAGAAGAATGGAAATGTGAGTTATTTGGGAATTGTCTACAGAGGCCTTCGCCAGACTACATCAAAGAAACCTATCTATACTCCAGCCGATGTCTATGGTTTGAAGCTTCGATTGCCCGTCGTACCCACGTGGGTTGCCATATGGAAAGAAATAGGTGCTGACCCAGTCACCTTGACGCTCCCGGAGCTCTATCCTGGACTGAAGTCGGGTAAAGCCGAAGCGTCCGAAGGTGATCTTACACAGATTAGTTCTTTCAAGCTCGACGAGGTGCAGACGCACCTGATCATGACTAACCACATGGTTCAGATTGGTGGGATGCTTATCAACAAGCCATTCTTCGATAAGCTGTCCAAGGCCGACCAGGATCTGATCATCAAGGCGGGAAAGGAGGCATGCGACTGGGCCAGTACCAAGATGATCGCCTCTGAGAAGGGGGTCCTTCTCGAGCTCCAGCGTAAGGGGATGCAGGTGGTTATTCCTGATGCAGACTCCTTTAGGGAGAAAGCAAAACCAGCTGTGGAGCAGCTTTTTAAGACAACGTGGCCTGTAACAACCTGGGCAGAGGTGTTGGCGCAGTAAAATCAACTCAGGATGTCATGCTGAACTTGTTTCAGCATCTATAAATACTCAAGAAATGAACAAGACCCTGAAACGAGTTCAGGGTGACATAAGAAAGATTTTTCGGAAGCCCTGAAGGAGAACCAATGGCAGTCAAAAACGAAATCAAACAAAAAGAGAGAAGGGTCAGGGATTTTCTTAAATCTAAGAATCTGAAAGGGTTGATCCTAAAACGTCAGGCCAACTTTTCGTGGATGACATGCGGTGGCCTCAATCTAGTTGGAATTACAACAGAGCTCGGGGCCACCACACTCCTTATCACGGAGAATTCAAAATTCTTAATTTCGAGTGTGATCGAAGCTCCCCGCATGATCCATGAGGAAGGGCTCGAAAAACAGGGTTTCATTGTTAAGACCTTCCCCTGGCATGAAGACCAAGAAGTCTCCATAGTGAAAGAATTGACTGGCGAAGTAACTTTGGGAAGCGATGCTCCCTTTCCGAACGCACAGATGATGGCAGAAGATATTGCTAAACTTCGTTACTCCTTAACACCGGAAGAACAGAAGCGCTATCGCTGGTTGGGAAAAAAAGTTTCCATGGCATTGGAAAAAACGATGATGAAGACGAAGAAGGGAGAAAAAGAGTCAGCGGTGGTGGGTAGACTTTGCAAGGAGTTATGGAAGGATAGAATCGATCCCATCACCTTGATGTCCGCAACCGACGACCGAGTTTCTAACTTTCGACACCCCATCCCTACTGAAAAAAGGGTTGAGAAATACTTGATGGTCTCGGTCAATGCAAGAAAATGGGGCCTCATTGTTTCGCTCACTCGGTTTGTCCACTTCGGAAAATTGCCCGAAGAATTGAGAAGGAAATACCAAGCCAATGTCTTTATTGATTGCACCATGATGGCTCAATCCCGCCCTGGGATTCCGGTCAAGGAAGTCCTTGAAAAGGGGATCGGCGCTTATAAAGAGAAAGGATATCCAGACGAATGGAAACTTCACCACCAGGGCGGCTCAATTGGCTACACGGGTAGGGATTATAGAGTCAATTTTAGGACGCCTGATATCATTCAGGAGAACCAGGCCTTCACCTGGAATCCATCGATCACCGGGACCAAATCAGAGGATACCATTCTTGCTACCTCAAAGGGACCGGAGATGATCACGCGTCCGATTCTGTACCCCATTCTATCTTTGAATGTCGCTGGTATTTCATTCAACCGTCCCGCCATCTTGGAGAAATAGAAAGGAGTCATAGAAACATGGATCGAGTGAGAATCGGGATGATCGGCTCCCAATTTGCAGCCGACCTTCACCTCCGTAGCCTTTCAAAATTAAGAGGAGCGAAGGTCGATGTCGTGGCTGTTGCCTCCCAGCACAAAGAACATGCAGCTGCGTTTGCCAAAAAGTTTGAGATCCCGGACTTTTACGATGATTACAGGTTACTCCTAAAAAGAAAAGATATTGATGTGGTGGATCTATGTGTCCCCACTGACTTGCACGAAGAGTTCTCCGTCGAGGCGGCAGAAGCCAAAAAACATATCATTTGTGAAAAACCTTTGACAGGATATTTCGGTAAAGAGAGAAAAGAAGAACGGGTCGGAATTGCCGTCAGCAAAAAACTGATGCTAAAGGAGGCATTAAGAGGGTGTGATCGAGTCCTCAAAGCAGTGAAAAAGAATAAAGTAAGACTCATGTATGCCGAAAACTGGGTCTATGCTCCCGCCGTCACAAAATTGAAGAGCTTGATGAAGGCAAGCGATGGGACAATTTTTGAAATGAGGGCAGAACAAGGCCATTCGGGATCCCAGGCTAAGTATTCGAGAAGATGGAAGACATCAGGAGGAGGAGCCCTGATGCGATTGGGCTCCCATCCAGTGGGTACAGTTCTCCACCTCAAACACTACGAAGGGATGCTGAAATATGGAAGGCCCGTCCGACCAAAGTCGGTGATGGCAGAGGTCGGACAGCACACAAAAATCTCTTCTTTTACGAAAGAGAAAAAAAAATATGTCGTCTCTGAATGGGAAGATGTTGAGGATTGGGGGGTCATGGTCATCAATTTTGAGGACAATTCAAATGCAACGGTCTTCGCCTCAGATACCGTGTTAGGAGGGGTGAGAAATGTTCTGAACATCTATCTTTCAAATGCAGTGGTTTACATCAACATCAACCCCCATGATGTCCTGGAGGTGTACGCACCAGAGCCCCATATCTTCGGAGAAGAATATATCGCTGAAAAACTCGAGACCAAAGCAGGTTGGAATTTCCCAAGCCCTGACGATGATTGGATGAAAGGATTTCCTCAAGAATTGGAAGATTTCGTCGATGCCCTTTTGCTCGACAGGAATCCTGTGTCTGGAATTGATTTGGCAAGAGATGTGATTGAAGCCATTTATGCAGCCTATGCCTCTGCAGAAAAAGGGAAGCGGATAGAACTCAAAAGATAATCTGCTGAGAAGGAGCAAACCATGATGTACGACGTGGTTACTTTTGGAGAAGCAATGGTGAGGCTCTCTCCCCCCAGCTTTCAAAAACTCGAGCAGACTCGAAATCTCGACCTCCAAGTGGGCGGGGCCGAATTGAATGTGGCTGTTGCAATAACCCGCTTAGGGATGAAGAGCACGTGGGTATCTAAGCTTCCAAAGAACGCTCTGGGCTACCTGATCCGAAACCGCGTTCAAGAGGCCGGAGTGGACGGGTCTCATATCGTTTGGTCTGACAAAGGACGGGCCGGGCTTTACTTCGTTGAATTTGGTGCTTCTCCTCGCGCATCGAGTGTTCTTTACGACCGAGCCTATTCAGCCATCAGCATGATTCAACGCGGCGAGGTCGATTGGACGAGGATATTCTCCGGGTCGAAGCATTTCCACATCAGTGGCATCACTCCTGCCTTGAGTACCTCCGCTTCAGAGGTTACGGTGGAAGCCATGAAAGCCGCCAAGAAGGGAGGGTTAACCGTCTCTTATGATCTGAATTACAGGAAGAAGCTTTGGTCGCCTGCGGACGCTAAAAAAATCCAGGAACCCATGATGGCTGATGTCGATATCTTCATCACCACTGAGGAAGATACGAATGTGGTCTTTGGTATCAAAGAGAAGGATTACGAGGCTGTGGCGGAAAAATTAGCGCAGACCTTCGGGCTTAAAATAGTTGCCATCACATTAAGGGAAGATCTCTCCGTGTGGAAAAATAACTGGACAGCCATCGCTTATCAGGATGGAAAAGTTTTCAGGGATAAGAAGTACGAAGTAGAAATCGTGGACAGGGTGGGCGCCGGTGACGCATTCACTTCAGGACTCCTCTACGGTTGGCTTAGATTGAAGGATGTCCAAAAGGGCATTCAGTATGGAAATGCCTTTGCCGCTCTCAAACACACCTTACCAGGAGATTTCAACTGGAGTACCATGGAGGAAGTGGAGGCTTTACTAAAAGGGGGTGGATTAAGGATATCCAGATGATCCCTTTTAAAAGGGGACGTAGCGCCCTCATTTACTGAGGGCGACCAGGCGTCGGCAATAAATGCCGACGCTACATTGGTATTGGAAATGTCAACGCAGGAGACGATATGGAAAAAAGAGAAGTTCTCAATCGAATGATTAATGAAGGATTGATCCCTGTGATCCGTGTGACGTCTGCCTCGGAGGCTATGGATGTGGCTGACGCCATTAAGGAGGGTGGGGTGAGCTTCATCGAAATCACGATGAGCGTCCAAGGAGCTATTGACGTTATCAAAGAACTGACTCAAAAGTACAAAGACGAGATCATCATGGGCGCAGGAACCGTCCTGGATTCAGAAACCGGCAGGGCGGCACTGCTCGCGGGAGCTCAATTCATTGTCAGCCCTACCCTAAACCTGGATCTCATTCAGCTGGCACATCGTTACAGCGTCGTAGTGATTCCGGGTGCGATGACCCCGACAGAAATCCTGACTGCCTGGAATGCCGGTGCGGATATGGTGAAGGTCTTCCCATCTGCTCAATTGGGAGGCCCGGAATACATCAAAGCTTTGAGAGGTCCCCTTCCCCAAATCCTTCTCGTCCCTACCGGCGGCGTCAACCTTCAGAATGCAGGGACTTTTATCAAGGCCGGAGCCGCAGCACTTGGAGTGGGCGGCGAGTTGGTGGATAAGAAGGCAATCAAAGAAAAGAAATTTCACATCATTACAGAAAGTGCTCGTGGTTTTCTGAAGACGATCCGTGAAGCGAGAGGTAACTGAAATTTATCAATTATCAATTTTCAGTTATCATTGATCAATGATGAATTGAAAATTGCTAACTGACCATTGGTCATTGGACGGTTATGCGTATCAATTTCCCATATCCTCAGATAAATTCGATTGATGTGCCGGATCGAAATCTTCTCGGAATTTTCTCGCCTTCGACAGTGAAGGTTGAGAGAAGCGAGCAGGAGATTATCGATGAAGCTTTCTCTCACCCCGTCGGGTCTGATCCTCTCCCCCAAATGCTAAAAGGATGTAAGAGCATCTTGGTCGCCGTAGATGATTATACTAGGCACACTCCTGTCCAAAAGATCCTCCCTCGATTGATTGGCGAATTGGAGAAAGCGGGGATAGAACCAGGTGGTATCAAGATTCTGGTGGCCCTGGGAACTCACCGACTGATGACCGAAAAGGAGATAACCGAAAAGTTCGGAAAAGACATTTCGAAAAGTCATCCTATCCTCAACCACGCATGGTGGGATTCGTCCCAGCTTGCGAATTTTGGACAGACAGAGAAAGGGACTCCCATCCTTGTCAATCGAATGGTCAAAGAAGTTGATCTCATCATCGGCATTGGTCAGATTGTTCCCCACCGGGTCTCCGGATTCAGCGGAGGCGGAAACATCATTCAACCTGGAATCTGCGGGGAGGAGACGACAGGAAGAACCCATTGGCTCAGCGCCCAATTTAAAGGAAGGGAGATCCTGGGAAAGATTGAAAATCCAGTCAAAGAAGAGATCGAACAAGTGGCTCGGAGAGCAGGGTTAAGATGGATTATCAATACCGTCCAAGACGGTTCTGGCAAATTGATTGAGGTGGTAACCGGCGACCCGATTCAGGCTTACCGGACGGGGGCAAAAAGATCTTTTGAGATCTATCGGTCAAAACTCCCTCAGGAGGCTGACATCGTCATCGCCGACTCTCATCCTTATGATTCAGACCTCTGGCTTGCTGCAAAGGGGATTTACGCATCGGAACTGGCAGTGAAACAGGGAGGCGTCGTGATCCTGGTATCTCTCTGTCCTGAGGGAGTCTCTCCGAGTCATCCTGAAGTCCTCGAATGCGGCTATCAAACATTTGAAGAAGTTGAGGAAAAAGTCTACCAAAAAAAGATCCAAAGATTAACGGCCGCTGCTCATCTCGTTCATGTAGGTCGAGTGATCAAAGAAAGGGCAAAAGGGATTTTGGTATGCCCGGGAATCTCTAAGGAAGAGACAGAAACGCTCGGATTCCTTTATGCCAAATCTCCACAAGAGGCGTTAGAAATTGCGTTTTCTTTATTAGGACGCGATGCAAAGGTGGCCATACTCCAAAGAGGGGGAGAGATCCTGCCGGTCATTCAATAATAGAAACATGTAGCGTAGGCATACCTGCCTGCCGACAGGCAGGTATGCCTACGAAAACAAACAATCCTTTTATGAGGCCCGCAATAAATGGCGGCGCTGCAATTAGGAGATCGCATGAAAGCAGTGGTGAAGTATGGAAAGGGAAAAGGCCTCATTGAAATGCGCGAAGTCTCTGAACCCAAGATGAAGCACGATGAAGTCCTGATTGAGGTGAAGGCAGTTTCAGTTTGTGGGAGTGATCTTCACATCTACCACGATAATCATCCTTACTGGCCTCCGATGATCCTGGGGCACGAGTTCTCCGGCGTGATCGCAGATGTTGGGAAAGATGTAAGCGATTGGAGGGTGGGCGACCGGATTGTTACCGAAACGCGCACCGGTTCCTGCGGGGTCTGTTACATCTGCCAAAGCGGGTTTCCGCAAGCCTGCGAGAAAAAGAGGCCTTTTGGCATCGGAATCAACGGTGCCTACACAAAACATGTGGCAGGTCCTGCCCGTCTCCTTCATCGCCTCCCGGATAGCATCTCTTTTGAGGCAGGGGCATTGATTGAACCCATCGCCGTCTGTGTGACATCCATCCTCGAACGATCCCAGCTTCAGGCGGGTGAATCGGTGGTCATCACTGGCCCGGGACCCATCGGTCTCATCTCGCTGGCGATTGCCAAGGCGGCCGGGGCGAAGATGGTCGGTGTGACTGGAAGAAGTGCGGATGAAGGAGTGCGGTTTGAAAAGGCAAAAGAACTGGGAGCGGATTTTATTATTAACGTGGACGGAGAGGACCCCGTGAAGAAGGTGTTGAAGTTGACGAACGATCTGGGTGTGGATGTTCTCATTGAGACTTCAGGAGGGGGAAAGGCGATCTATCAAGCCTTTGAGATGGTAAGAAGGTTTGGGAGGATTTGTGCGATCGGGATTTCCGGAAAAGATGAAGTTTCAATTCCCTATGACCGGGCGATCTTTAAAGCCCTTCGCTACGATTTCTGTTTCTCCAGTAGCTGGACGGCCTGGGAGAAAGCAATTGGCCTGATCGCGAAGGGGCTGATCCCCGCTGAAAAGCTCATCACCCACAGGCTTCCCCTTGATAAATGGGAGGAGGCTTTTCATCTCCTGGAAAATCTTCAGGCAGCAAAGGTGATTTTGATTCCATGAATAAGGGAGAAGAAAATGGAGCGTCCCCGGTATCGGGTGGTCATTACAGATTGTGATCATGGCTCCGTCGAAGAGGAGAAGGAGGAGTTTGGCGGAATGGGTGCCGAGCTCGTTCTAGCTCAAGCTCGGAAAGAAGAAGATTTGATCCGGGTATGCAAAGAGGCCGACGGGCTCATCAACCAATATGCGCTCTTGACGCGAAGGGTCCTCGAAAATCTTCCAAAATGCAAGGTCCTGGCACGATATGGGGTTGGAGTCGATTCCATCAACCTCAAGGCAGCCACGGATTTGGGAATCATCGTTGCGAATGTCCCGGACTATTGTGTCGATGAGGTGGCCAGCCATACCGTAGCCATGATATTGACCCTGGCTCGAAAAACAGCTTTCTTTGATCGAAAGGTGAAATCAAATCAGTGGGATTTCAGGCAAGGCGTGCCCATCGATCGAATCCAAGGAAAGACATTAGGTCTGATCGGATGCGGAAGAATTGGCTCTGAAGTAGCAAGACGAATCTCCACTTTTGGAGTGAAGGTACTGGCCTTCGACCCCTATGTTCAAAGGCCGGAAGAAGGGATAGAATTGACCGATCTTGAAACAATTTTGAAAAAATCAAACTTCATCTCCATCCATTGCCCCCTCAATGACTCCACTCGCCATCTCATTGGAGAAAAAGAGTTTCAGAAAATGGAGAAGAGGCCTTTCCTCGTCAACACCTCAAGGGGCCCGATCGTCAACGAAAAGGCCTTGATCAAAGCATTAGATGAGGGATACATCTCCGGTGCAGGGCTGGACGTGCTGGAGACTGAGCCCCCCGATCCCGGAAATCCCATGCTCAAAATGGAAAAAGTTATCTTCTCTCCCCACGTCAGCTTCTATTCGGAGGAGTCGATCAGTGAATTGAAGCGAAGGACTGCAAAAAACGTTGCAGATGTTTTGAGGGGAAAGAAGCCACATTCTGTGGTTAACCAGGAGGTGATGGGCAGGACCCGTGCATCGATCTCTTCTGATTAAATGTGGATGAAAAGTTATTTCAAAAATTTTGTGATACCCTTGACCTTATCGGCCGCCTCTTTAATCTCTTTGGCTTCCTTCAGTCCGGGAATTTCTTCAACCTCTTTCTTGATTTCTGAAATCAGGTTTCCCTTTTGATTCTCTTTGTCTTTTTCCTTTTCTTTTTCCTTTTCTTTTTCTTTCTCCTTCTCCTTCTCTTTTCCTGTCTTTCTTTCATCACGAATCTTTCTGATCTCCCTCATCGTCTCCCCGAGCCCCTTCCCGATCTCGGGTAGTCTTTTCACACCAAAGAGCAGAAAGATGATGACAAGGATGAGAAGAATTTCCTGAAATCCCAAACCAAACATTTTCTGAACCTCGAATTCAAGGTTAGGAGTTCAGAGTTCCGAGTTCGGAGAAAAGAAGAAAAAATTATTGATAAGTTGCCTTGTGTTCTTTTTTAACTCCGAACTATAAACTCCGAACCCATTACTAATCATCAGTACTCCCAATGGCCTTTGATCCAGACCCAACCCCCATTTTGGGGTTCCCAACGGCCGGGGATCCAATAAGCATGGGGCCTGGGCCGCCTCTCCCAATGGCCCGGAATCCAGATCCACTCCCCTCCCTGATGCCTCCAATAACCTCCAATCCAGACGGCCTCTTGATCGGGTGGCGTTCCGTAAACCTCCACCCTTGGCTCGGGGGGTCTAACTTTGACCACAGAGGGCGGACATCCCAATAAAAGAATAGAAATGGCGCAAATAACAATCAATGAGGTGACCGTAGCAACCTTCCTGCTCATTGAAGCCATCCTTTCGACTGCATATTTTCTATATGATTTTAGACTGTGTTGCAAGAAAAAAATTCAAAATCCCTGTCTCTATTTCTCCCATGAGGGAACGGACGACAATGGCTTGATTTTTTGCGAAATTTGGAATATTAAGATTCGTACGGAACTCAAGGAGGAAACTCATGCCTAGCGAATTAGAGTGCCCCATTTGCGATGCCGACATCCCCCTTGAAGGAAACGAGAAGTCAGGGGATCTGGTTCTCTGTTCCTACTGCAAAGTCACTTTCAAGTTGCTAAGAACGAAAGATAAATGGGTCCTTTCAGAGGACTTTGGGGAATAGGCCCATCCCCATGGTATGGAAATTCCAAATTCCAAACCTCTTCGGTCATTAAGTATTGACTGCGTAGCCCAATAACCCTATTCTCGGCACGTCGAATTCGGCCATTGAAATGAAATGCTTATATACTTCTGATCTCCACGGTGGACCCCACCTTTACCAGGAACTCATATCACTTGCTACCTCGACGTCACCGGAAATCATGATCTTAGGAGGTGACTTCCTTCCCTCTTTCCCTCCCACAAACCGATACGAAGACATGGTTTCAAATCAAAGGATCTTCATCGACCAGTTCCTTTCATCCCTCTTTAAAAGGACATTGGACACCACCTCTATTCAACAGATTTTCCTCATACCCGGAAACTGGGATCTGGGTTATCCTTATGTCTTCAAGGAGCCCGCAGAAGGAGTCGTTGACCTGAGTCAGAAGAGTTATCGACTCAAGAATGGATACGATCTCATTGGATACCCTTTTGTCCCTCCAACCCCATTCCGGCCCAAAAATTACGAGAAGAGGGACGACCGAGAAGCCCCCTGGCCTCCTCAGAAGAATCCCTCTTATATCTTGGCCTCTGATCAGACCGACCAGTTGACGTCTATCGATCCCTATCTCTTTCTCAGAGGACGGGAGACGATTGAAGAAGATTTAGACCAACTGCCGAAACCTCTGCATCCAAAAAGAACAATTTATGTCATGCATTCCCCTCCATTCGGGACCCGATTAGATCTTATTCAAGAAGGAAAGCCTGCGGGAAGCCGATCCATTAGAGCCTTCATACAAAGGAATCAGCCTCTTTTAACCCTTCATGGTCATATCCATGAATCGCCGGAGCTATCCGGTGCCTATCTTGATCACATCGGAAAAACGCTTTCCATCAACCCAGGGCAATCGGCATGGTCGGACGCAGGCGTCATGAAGCTAGACGCCGTCACGTTTGAAATGGGAAACATAGAAGGTACGCTTAGACATACGCACTATCCCCTCACCCCATCCCTCTCACCTCGGGAGAGAGGCGAAGGGTGAGGAGTGGCTCGGAGTTCAAAGTTGAAAAGGAAAAACCTGCTCATCCATCTTTTCTTCATTTGGGCTGTGTTCTATCCCTCGTCCATGTTATCTCAAATCGATCCCGCCTCGGAATGGAATCTTCTGTATCCCAGAATCAGAGATCGGCTGATCTCAAAACAGGAGGCTCAGGAGAAATTGAAGATGCTCGAAGCCTCATTGAAACTTCTCTATTCAGGGACGACAAATCTCGAACAAAACGATCGCCTCTGTTTTCCCTTGAAAGGATACGGTCCTTCTGCCATTGGCGGAAAAGAGGGAAGCGGATATCAATCTTTGGGCTACGATTTCTTCGATGGGAACCAGCACAGAGGCCATCCCGGTCATGACATTTTCATCCGGGACAAGAATCAGGACGGCCTTGATGACCGTACAGGAAGACCGGTTGAAGTGGTTGCCGCTGCTCCGGGAATCGTCGTCTCACTCAATCTAAATTGGGAGCCTTCAAGTTCAATCAGGGGCGGAAACTATGTCTGGATCTTCGAGCCGGCCAGGAGTCGATACTATTACTATGCCCATCTCAACGAGATCTTTATCAAAGTGGGTCAAGTGGTCTCTAAAGGAGAAAGTTTAGGAACGGTGGGAAGAACCGGCCTGAACGCTTATCCTAAACGATCTCCCACTCACCTCCACTTTGTTGTTCATCAATCGAAAGATGGGTATCCGAAACCAATCAATCCTTTCAAAGAATTAGTTAAATCCGCGGTGGAATGAATAATCGTTGTAATCGTTTCATAATCTCTGTAATCGGAAATTGTCGGGCCTTCTCAGAAATATCCTAAATTTCCCAAAAAATTCCTTGACATATGAGAAATAAAATGTCATCATGGTTTTGTAGGTTGTAAGAAGTATTTGTTTGGGTCATAAAAGGTCGTAAAAGTGCTTCTTAAACTTTTACGGCCTTTTTTATTGGACCAAAGGCTATTACAACTTACTTAAGTTTAAAAGAAGAAAGGAGGTGAGTTGTAGTGGCCAAAGGTCGTGTAAAATGGTTTAATGAGAAGAAGGGCTATGGGTTCATTTCGAGGGACGATGGAAATGATGTCTTCGTACACTTCTCAGCCATTAAGAGGGAAGGGTTCAAATCCCTCTATGAAGGCGATGAGGTAGAGTTCGAGGTTTCCGACGGTCCGAAGGGTCCACAGGCAACCAACGTTGTTGTGGTGAGTTAACATCGAAACTCATTAAGCTAAGAGAGAAAAAGACCCTGGTTTTTTTTCCGGGGTCTTTTTTTTCATGTCTCCCATGGTGGTCTCTTTTCCTCAGACGCGTCGCGCGGTGAGTCGAGTTTATCTAATATGGAAACCGGAATAGATACGCCAACGGCCGTATTTTATGAAGAAAAGAACCGTATTCTCAAGGCCACCTTAAGAAAGCAAGGTTATAATATAACCCGACTGTGATCCTATCTCAACGGTCCCAAGTTTCCTTATATCTGTTGACAATCTTCTGCCATTCCTTTTATATATGGGCATATGCGTCTTTCTGCCCTCCTTCTGATTCTTCTTATCTCCACTCCGTGTTTTGGTCAGACGCTCGAGGTCCAGCGGGGACTAAAGGGGTGCGAGAAGATCCGCTCAGAGATTCGCGCCACCCACGACTCCATTGCCTTCGTCGAGAAGACCTATCGGGAGAAGGACCCTGCATATGCCGATTTCTTAATTCAGCAACAGCAGCACCTCTTGCAAAGGCTCAGCGAAGAGTGGTCCAGGTCCAAGTGCAGAGAAGTACCTTCCCCAGCAGAGAAAAAAGTCTTGTCTCCCCTCCCTCCGAAGGACTCGATGAATGAATCGCCTGATCAGGTCTGGGAAGTCGGCGACCGACGGTGGACGGCTGAAGAAGAGTATCGATTTGCAAAATGGGTTCAGGGAAATATTACGGAAGACTTTTTCATTCGCTACAAGATCCCTACGGATTGTGCGGATGCCGTCTATGCCATCCGATGGATCTATGCCCGGATCAATCATCTTCCTGCTGCTGCTACAAAAAAGGACGGTAAACTGATCGGCCACTGGTCAACAGACTGGAAGCATCTTCGAACCCACCCGGAGTGGTACGAGGACGAGCGCTTTCGTGCCGCCCTTTTCTACCTCTTTCCAAAGACCTGGACAGGGACCCTCCCCTTCGATACCTATCCCGTCCGTATTTCTCTGGATTCGGTCACACCGGGAACGCTCTTTTTACTGACAGAATCCCATACTGGAATCATTGCCCGTGTCATCCTCGACGGAAGCCATACCCACCCTCTTCAGACCTGGGAGTCGGCGCTTCCGGTAAAAATTCAAAAGCTAACCTTGAGGTATTTTTTTTCAGCAAGGCCTGAATCCAAACGCAGCTCAGGTCTCGTGAAGTTCCGATGGCCCATCCCTGAAAATGGGGAATGGAAATATCTCCCGGCCAAAGAGCATCCCTTCTATTCCGAAGAACAATACGCCTCTGATTTTTGTAAGGGGTACACCGATTTTGTGGAGGCCGTGGCCAGAAGGATCGATCCAGTAAACTACGCTCCTATGGAAAAGGTGGGGAAGGTCATGGGAACCATCACACGTTTACTCAAGGAGCGAGTTCCCATTGTTTTGGAAGGATACCGGCAGTGTTTCGACGGGGATTGTCCAGAAGGTTCGGAATTGTGGGAGGTTCATAACACCGAAGGTCGCGATGCGACTATTCTTCTCCTGATGGATCATCTTGCACAGGTCATCGAATCGAACCATCTCGACCGGGAAATGGTAAAAAGATTGATGGAAGCGATCCCCATTGAAATCTCAAAGAACCGATTAGTCACGTTCTACCATGTCTTTCAGAGTTATCCCTGGCTTTCCCCGCATCCGGAAGACTCGATTGAGGCCCGCTGGGGATTGAAGAAGTGCGAGATGATTCACGCGCAGACCCGTGCCACTAAGGACTCGATTGCCTTCATTGAGAAGACGTATCGGAGGAGAGACCCTATGTATGCAGACTTCTCGGTTCGGCAGCAGCAGATCCTTTTGCGAAGACTCACCGAGGAGTGGACGACGTCCGAATGCGCAGAACCCCTTCTCGCACAGGAGAAAAGAAGGTGGGTTCGCCCCCTTACGAAGGACTCGATCCGCGCTCTCCGGGGACCAAAGCACTGTGAGATGATCCGTGCAGAGATTCGTGCGACCAACGATTCCATTGCCTTCATTGAGAAAACTTATCAAGAAAAGGACCCTAGATATGCGGACTTCTCAGTTCGCCAGCAGCAGATGCTTTTGCTGAGACTTAATGAGGAGTGGGCAACGTCCGAATGCGCACAACCTCTTCTCGCACAGGAGAAAAAAGAGTCGGTTCCCCCTCCTAAGAAGGACTCGGCCAAGCCGCGCCGCGGATCAAAGAAGTGTGAGATGATCCTCGCAGAGATTCGTGCCACCAACGATTCCATTGCCTTCATTGAGAAGACGTACAGCAAGAAGAACCCCGAATATGCGGAATTCTCTCTTCAGCAGCAGCAACATCTCCTGCAAAGACTCAACACGGAGTGGACCGAGTCCGAATGCAAGGAATCGCTTCGGTCAGCTGAGAAGTGAGGAAGCAGGGAAAGCGGCCACCATCGCTGCGGCCAAGTGGATCGCCGCATACCGGAAAGGAAATGGTACCGTCCGTTCCCTATCTTTCTCGCCAAGAGTCTTTTTATCCCGCCCGGCCACTCCACCTACAAAGATTGATAAGTGCGTTTCTATATGATCTGCTGATTTCCGATTGAAAGCGAGTGTGACGGTTCACAATGAGGACGCGCGTCGTTCTTGCACGCGTCCCTCTCGATTGTGGTGTTAGCTGGCACGTGGTGACAGCTGCCATTCAAGAGACATGAACCGATGCCCCGCCGAAGCGGGGCAGTAACGCTTGTTTTTCGCGATTACTTCGGCTCGCGCGCCGATTACCTGGCGCGCTTCAAAATCAACGTCGAGGTTCCCCCCCTCGACCCACTTGGGTTGATGATCTTCAACTCGTCTTTTGAAACGGAAAAAACGCGTTTTTGGTCGATTCCTATCCAATTTGGGAACGTGCTGGCTTCGGGACGGACGGAAAAAGAACCTTCCTTTTCGTTGACCGAATATGTGCCGAAATGTGCGAGAGAACCCACGACGACAGCCTTGTTCTCCTCTGGAGTTCCCTTATCACGCTTGTTGGATGCGAATTTTGGGAGACCTGGAAGGAACTGCAGGATCGCATAACGACCGCTGCGATCAAAAATGAATAAGCCTTTAGGATTAGGCCCGAAGGGCTCCGTTGTCTTGCCGTCCTGTTCGGTTTGAACCGAAACTAGTGCCCAAAGGCCAATGAGCTGCTCAGCCGTATTTGCCCCTTTCTGCTGGGCACAAGTATTCAAAGCTGCGAAAGGCATCACAACAGCGAACACGGTTACAACTGAAAGGATTGCCACCAACTTGCGGACCGAGGGTTTCATATCAATTTCCTCCCTTCTGAATTATTGGATTTTCAGTTCCTGCACCTTCGAATGTTAGGCCAGCTTAATTATTATTTTTCGTATCAGAAAATATTGAATTCCTCAATCGAGAAAAGGTCTTGTGAAAATTATCTCTTTATGGATTATCACTCGAAAGCGTCAACAAAAAAGGCAGAATCATTTCCGACACTGCCTTCTATCTTTGACAATCAAATATTGATCGGATGGCTTCACAATTATAATTACAGAGCAGATGTTGAATTATACAACACTACTTTCTTAGAATGGAATTTTCACCTTGAAATTTATCAAATAATATGAATAAATTGAGTGATTATCATGATTAATTATTTTTAGCGCTGCCTTTGCCTATTAATTCTTTGATTCTAAATAAAGTTAATGGAAAGGAGGTGAATTTCAATGAAGAAGATGCTTCTTTTGGTTACCCTGCTTACTTTGGTCTCCATTGTTTCAGTAGCCATAGCAATCCAAAAGCCGGCACCAGATCCTGCTTCAGCAGCCCCTGTATCTACTGAACCAGTAAAACCAATGACGGAAAAGAAGATGGAAAAGATGGAGAAGTTTTCTGGTTTGATCGAAAAAGTCGATGAAATGGGGAAAGCCATTGTTGTCAGGGGCAAGATGATGAAGGAGGAGAAGACTCTGACCTTTGCCATTAATGACAAAACAAAAATCACTAAAGGTAAAACGACTATGACCCTTGGGGATTTGAAAAAAGATATGCAGGTCTCTATCGAGTACAAAAAAGAAATGAATAAGATGATTGCTGTAACGATTGAAGTCTCTGTCCCGAAAGCAACACCATAGAATGTGTATCCTTTTTTATCAATATAGCGTATCCTACCACTGGTGGGCAGGTGGATAGTCATCTAAAGATAACCCGATAGTTGTACCATTTGCGTTTTTAATTTCATTGACTACTAACACAATCCACTGCGTATTACTCCAGCTGAATGCCTGTGTTAAAGCTGCTATTGGCCTGTAGCAAACAACCGCCCAGTTACCGTTTAATCCAGGATCACCCGATTGATAGGCCCATGATCCAGATGTGCAATTGGATAAATCTACATCACCAAAAGCGCCGACATAGTTTGGCGGTTTAACGCTCAGGTCATCGAACGGATTATGGGCAGTTATTGGCTGCATGCTTACTACCTGTTTTGCTGAATAGAGACCAAGAGCTGATCTGAGGGAGCCAATGACCGATTCGACATTCCCCCGTTCTGCAGCCTTGGTGAAAGAAATGTATTTAGGAATTGCTATAGCCCCTAATAAACCCAGAATTATAATAATTACGATGACCTCAATGAGAGTGAACCCCTTTTGATAACTTCTTATCATAACTCTATCCTGTCGGTTTCCCAGTGTTAACAGCTTCGGTTTACAACGTACTGTCATATTTCAGACATGTCAAGATGTACTGCCATAAAATCCGTGTTGTCTCGAATGATAAGAACCCACCCTTTATGGGTTTTATATGCGAAAAACGAAGTTGAATGTCAAGGGTAAAAGTGACCACAAGATGTGGAGGAAGATTTTAGGCCAGTATTCCAGATGGCGATTAACAAATGAAATCTTGCACTATGGTCGAAATCGATCAGGCAACGACTTCAAGGAAGTAATGTTTGGAGGATATTCTTCCTAAAATCAATTTGACAGAAACAGATGGGCGGTTATTGGGCCAGAAATGATAATCCTTGGCTGATGCAGAAACGGCCGATTCCCGCTAAACCTTTCCCTGGGCCTTGAGGTAGTCCTTCCAGAAAGGCGAGATATCTCTTAACCTTTGAATGATGGGCGGGAGATGTTCGATGATGTAATCCATCTCCTCTTTGGTGCTGTAAATAGAAAGGCTAAAACGGATCGAGCCGTGTGCAGCGGTGAAAGGAACGCCCATTGCTCGGAGCACGTGCGAAGGCTCAAGCGAACCCGATGTGCACGCAGAGCCCGAGGAGGCGCAGATACCCAGATCAGAAAGCAGAAGCAGAATCGACTCCCCTTCCACATATTCAAAACTGACGTTCAGGGTGTTAGGAAGCCGATTAACCCGATCTCCGTTGACTAAGGTATTTGGAATCTTCTCTAAGATCTTCGCCTCGAGATAATCTCTTAAGGCCTTGACCTTTGTGTTTTCCTCTCCGAGATGCCTTTTTGCCAACTCACAGGCCTTCCCCATACCGATGATGTACGGGACATTCTCAGTTCCTCCCCTTCTCCCCTTCTCTTGATGGCCACCGATGAGAAAAGGAGAAAATCGGGTTCCCCTCCGGATATAGAGAACTCCGATCCCCTTGGGCGCATGGAGTTTATGGCCGGAGAGCGAAAGCATGTCGACGGTCGATTTTTTCAAATTGAGAGGGATCTTCCCTCCAGCCTGGACGGCATCGGTGTGGAAAGGAATTCCCTTGGCCTTTACGATCTCACCAATCTCCTCGACGGGGAAGACCACTCCGGTTTCGTTGTTGGCATACATGATGGTCACTAACGTTGTCTCATTGGTGAGTGACTCTTTTAACTCGTCCAGATCTAAACGTCCCTCTCGATCGACAGAAAGATCTGTGATTCGGTAACCCTTTCGCCCTAAATAGGTAGACACGTTCCCTACGGCAGGATGCTCCACCCGGCTGGTAACGAGGTGTCGCTTTTCAGGATAGGAATCGAGGGTCCCTAAGATCGCCGCATTATCACTCTCCGTTCCACAACTCGTGAAGACAATCTCCGACGGCTCCGCTCCTAAGAAATCTGCCACTTTCGCCCTCGCCTCATCCACCTTCTTTTGAACCTGTCCTCCGAAGAAGTGCATGCTGGATGGATTCCCATAATACTCAGAAAAGTAAGGGATCATTTCCTCCAAAACCTCTGGAGCCACTTTTGTCGTTGCATTATTGTCCACGTACACGGTCTTCACGGCCTGACCTCCTCGACTACGATATCATCGCTTACAAATTCTCTCAATTTCGTCTCAACATACTGCTTTAAAGTTATCTCAGCGCTGGGACAGAAGGAGCAGGATCCCCTCAGCGCGACCAAGACCTTGTTGCCTTCGATGTCAATCAGATCTAAATCCCCTCCGTCCGCCTTCAATGCCGGGATAATCTCACGCCCCAATGTCTCTTCGATCAATTTGATCCTCTGGATGTTCGTCAATTTCCTTTTCTCTGGTTTGGGAGGAGGTGCCTCTTTTTCCATTTCCTTCCTGACTTTTTCGATGATCGCCTCGATCTTCGGGTGACACTTACCGCATCCTCCTCCAGCCTTCGTATAATGAGTAACCTGTTCAATCGTTTTGAGGTCATTTTCTCGGATCGCGTGAGCGATCTCCCGGTCCGTTACGCCAAAACAGTTGCAAACAACCTCAAACTCCTCCTTTTCAACTTTCTGCCCGCGGTAACTGGCAATGGCGACCTCAAGCGCCTCCCTTCCCATGACCGAGCAATGCATCTTTTCTTCAGGAAGCCCTCCCAGATAATTGGCAATATCTTGATTGGTCACCTTCGCCGCCTCTTCAAGAGTCATCCCTTTGATGATCTCCGTCAGGGCGGAGGAAGAGGCAATAGCACTTGCGCAACCAAACGTCTTGAACTTTGCATCTTTGATCCGCTTCTTTTCGTCGAGCTTGAAGGTGAGCCTCAGAGCATCCCCGCAGGCAAGCGAGCCCACCTCCCCCGCGCCATCCGGATCTTCAATCTCTCCAACATTTCTCGGATTTAGAAAGTGATCTTTTACTTTTTCCGTATAATCCCACATAATGAGTCCCCCTATTTTTACAATTCATTATAAATTCAACCCCTTCTCACCGTCAACTTTTAATTTGAATACAGTAAGCATCTTTTCCCCCGTGACGAAGATGGGCCGGCGGAGAAAGTTTTAGACCTGCTGCACGAAACCGCTTCCTCGTTAGACATTTAAACAAATACAATCAAGATTAATTAATCTCGATTCCAGGTTGACAACTCACTATTTCCCCCGATATATAGGAAGAGCAGGGAGAATTTAGTTCCTGCTCTTTTTTTATTCATGATAATGGAAGATCGTTTTATTCAATTGATCGATGTCACGAAAATCTACCACCAGGGGGACAGTCCGGTGGTCGCCCTGGATCATATCCATCTGGACATTTCAAGGGGAGAATTTTTAGCCATCACAGGTAAAAGTGGCTGTGGAAAGTCTACGCTGATCAACATCATCGGAGGTCTGGATTCTCCGGATCGGGGTCAGGTGAGGATCAACGGCGAAGACATCTCTTTGATGGATGATCGACGATTGACCCTCTATCGACGAGACCGGGTTGGCATCATCTTCCAATTTTTCAACCTCCTACCCATTCTCAACCTCGAAGAGAATATCGTTCTCCCTCACCTCCTACGGGACGGCTCAAATTCGCCCGCTGAAAAAATTGAACAACTCCTTCGCCAGATGGACCTCTATGAGAGAAGGCATCATCATCCCCATGAGCTTTCAGGAGGAGAGATGCAGCGGGTAGCCATCTGTCGTGCCTTGATCAACGATCCCGAAATTATTCTAGCTGATGAGCCAACGGGTAATCTTGACTCGGCCTCAGGAAAGCAGGTGCTCGAGATTCTTCGACGACTACGGGAAGAACAAGGAAAGACCGTCATTCTGGTCACTCACAGTCAGGAAGGGGCCGCCATGGCTGATCGAGTTGTAAGAATGCGGGATGGCCGGCTCCTCTGATTTAAAAAAATATCAAATATCAAATTTGATGGTCTCGTTAAAAGTCTGAAAAGGGTGTTTTCTGTCATTCCTGCGCAAGCGGGGATCCAGTCCTTTAAGAACTTGGAATTCCTTGGATTCCCGTTCTCACGGGAATGACGACTTTTTCATCCCCTTTTTCAGAGGGGAAAACCCTTTTCCCCTTTCTTTGACAAAGAGGGGCGGCGGGAGATTTCATGGTCTTATTCCACCTCCTTCGAAATATCACCTTCCGTCACCTTCGCCACCATCGAGGGAGGACGTTTCTCTCGATTGCGGGCATTGCCCTTGGCGTGGGTGTCTTTGTCAGCGTCCAGTTGGCCATTTACACCGCCATTGAATCCTTCAATGTCTCCGTAGATCATGTCTCGGGCAAAGCTAATCTGCAGGTCACCTCCTTTGGAAGAGGATTTTCTGAAGAAGTCTATCTCAAAGTAAAAAAAGTCCCTGGAGTCAAAGCGGCGACCCCTGTGATTCAATATGTTTCCAAGATCGATGAGCCGATAG
>Ga0335070_10001361_pt1 | contig 28174 bp, 16 predicted proteins | sample Lox_Sample_13_FD_206722 | JGI IMG/M metagenome (GOLD analysis project Ga0335070, IMG submission 206722) | Soil microbial communities from Loxahatchee National Wildlife Refuge, Florida, United States - Lox_Sample_1.3 | ecosystem: Environmental > Terrestrial > Soil > Wetlands | place: USA...
ATTGCCAATCTCCTTGTGGAAATATTGTTTGCTTGAATTGTCCCTATCATACCGGTCCCCTGTTAAAAAGCTGATAGACGTGGATAAACGCTGTGTTAGAGAAATCGATGCAGTGTGTATGCGCTATAATTCCCCTATGAACAGGCGCCTGTTGCTTGCCGCAGTGATCGTCATCGGCGCGGTGGTCGGCGTGGCAACCTACGCCACGCGCAGCCTGCGCCCGGCGCTCGGCCGAACGGCCCACCTGCGCGAGTGGCTGGCGTCTCCGCAGGCACACCCGGAATGGGCGCTGCAGGCCGGAACGCGTTGCGGATCGGCGCCATTCGTAATGCCCACAAACGGTTTCGTGGCTTATCTGTGGGACGATCTCTTCAGCGGCGGACACCGCCACCAGGGCGTCGACATCTTCGGCGGCAGGGGCGCAGACCGGACGCCGGTCGTGGCCGCCTACCCGGGCTACCTGACGCGCCTGCCCGGCTGGAAGTCGGCGGTCATCGAGCGCATCCCCTCCGACCCGCTCGAGCCGGGGAGGCAGATCTGGCTCTACTACACCCACATGGCCGACCCGGCCGGGAACTCGTTCATCTCCGACAAATTCCCGCCCGGCACGGCGGAGGCGTTCGTCGACGCCGGCACGCTGCTCGGCTACCAGGGGGATTACACCGGGGACCCGAACAGCCCCACCGGCGTGCACCTGCATTTCTCAATCGTCAAGGACGACGGCCGGGGAGGCTTCCTCAGTGAGCTGGACATCCACAACACTTACGATCCCTCGCCGTACCTGGGGCTGGCGCTGAATGCGGACATGAGTGATGGTGGGGTGGTGGTATGCGGGGCCGAAATTCAGGGAATAGATAATTAGGGAATAGGGATTGGGAGGCAGGATGGGCGATTTTAAGGACAAGGTGGTGCTGGTGACCGGTGCGGGAAAAGGAGCCGGCCGGGCAGTGGCAGAAGCCTTTGCGGCGCGGGAGGCCATCCTGGCGGTCAACGACGTCTCGCCGGTCAACCTGGACGAGACGGTCAAACACATCCGCGAGGCGGGCGGGAGGGTCAAGGATTACGTCGAAGATGTCGCCAAGAAGATGCCGGTCCAGACGCTGCTCAACCAGGTGCTGGACGACCTGGGCCGCATCGACGTCCTGGTCAACTGCGCCGAGGTCGAGCCGGTCCACGCCCTGCTCGACATGGACGAGTGGGACTGGCAGCGCACCCTGGACGTCAACCTGAGCGGCGCCTTCCTGCTGACCCAGTCGCTGGGGCGGATCATGCGCGAAAAGGGCGGCGGGGTGATTGTCCATGTGGGCGAGCGGGCCAAGGGTCCGGAGCGGCGGGCGGCCTACTTTGCCAGCAAGGCCGGGCTGGCAGCCCTCTCCGCCCTGGCGGCGGTCGAGCTGGCCGACTACGGCATTTGCGTCTTCCACGTCCAGCCGGGGGAGGTAAAGGACGTGGTGGCGGAGGTCCTGGCGCTCTGCGCCTGAAGCCATGGCCGTCCGCTTGCGCGATCTGCTGCTGGGCTTGCGCGACCTGCGGCTGGAGGACCGGCCGGTCATCGCCCATGCCTCGCTGTCGGCCTTTGGGCAGGTCGAGGACGGCCCGGAGACGGTGGTCAACGCCCTGGCGACGGTCTTCAAGACGGTCATGATGCCGACCTTTACGTACAAGACAATGGTCACGCCGCGCCTCGGGCCGCCGGACAACGCCATGGTCTACGGATCGCAGGAGGACCTCAACCGCGCCGCCGAGTTCTTCACCTCCAAAATGCCCGCCGACCCGCTGATGGGCATCGTCCCCGAGACGCTGCGCCGCCAGGCGCGCGCCCGGCGCAGCACGCACCCGATCCTGTCCTTTGCCGGGATCAACGCCGACTGGGCCCTCGAAACCCAGACCCTGGCCGAGCCGCTGGCGCCCATCCGCGCCCTGCAGGAGCGGGACGGCTGGGCCCTGCTGCTGGGGGTGGACCACACCGTCAACACCAGCATCCATTACGCCGAGCGGCTGGCCGGGCGGCGCACCTTCATCCGCTGGGCGCTGACGCCCAAGGGCGTGATCGAGTGCCCGGGCTTCCCAGGCTGCTCGGCAGGCTTCCAGGCGCTGGCCCCCGAAATCGAGCGTTATGTCCGCAAGGTGACGATCGGCGCGGCGACCGTCCAGGCGGTGCCGCTGACCATGCTGTTCAAGACCGTCCTCACGCGCTTAAAAAAAGACCCGCTGGCGCTCCTGTGCCAGCAGGCGGATTGCGAGAGGTGTAACCAGATCCGCAAATTGTTGATGTAAGGGCGACCGGCCCCCTTCGGGGATCTTCGACCGGTCGCCCTTACGGTTTTATTGATATAAGATCGGCTCGATGCGTACGTTCTCCTCGCCGACCGCCTGGTTGAGCTTTTCGAGCAGCTCGGGGCAGACGTGGGTGGTGTCGTTGGGGAAGTCGATCAGGTGGCCCTTGCCGTCCTCGAAGATGTGGAACTGGAAGCGGTCTTTCCCCGGGTAGGAGATGAAAGTGCCGTGCAGACGGCTGATGCGGCGGATGTCGCGCTCGGCGTCGCCGCAGGGGCGCAGGATGACGGTCACCATTTGCGGGGCATGGTCGTCGGCCAGGTCGGTAGGCCGGATGGCGGGAGCAAACTTCGGGGCGGGCGGGAGCAAGATTGACGACTGCGAAGCGTCCCCGGAGCGAAGCGCAGGGGATTGACGATTGAGGATTGACGATTGAGCATCGAGAGCCGGCGGTCGACTGCCTTCCAAGGGCATATGCTCTGGCATCGATTGTGTTTCATCGGCAACCGACTGATCACTGTCCAATGATTTCTGTTCCTCTGGCAGGTCCGCGGCGTGCAGCACCAGGTCGGGTTCCGCAAAGCGGGCGGCGGGGGTGTAGGTCTCCCATTCCGGCGGGTCCTCGGGCGGAGGCGGTTCGGTCCACCCCTCGGCCTCCCCGTTCGACAAGTCGGCTTTCTGGTAGGTTGAGGCCGGCTCGGCCACCCGCGGCGCGATCGGCACCGGTTTTTTCCCCTGGGGAGCGGGCTGTCCGGGTGCGCTGGCCTTTTCCTCGGCGGGTGCCACGACCTTGATCTCGGTCGAGATTTTGTCCACCAGCACCTTGGACGGGCTGGACTGGGCGTCGGCTTTGCCCTCCACCAGGATCACGCCGCCCACCTCCAGCATGAACTGGTATTTCTCCCAGGTGCGCGGGAAGAGCACCAGCTCGATTGTCCCGGTCAGGTCTTCCAGGTTGACCCACGCCATCATCTTGCCGGTCTTGGTCTGGTGTGGGCGGATGCCCGCCACCATGCCGGCCAGGCGCACCTGCTCCTGGTGGACGGCCTCGCCCAGGGTGGTGGCGAAATGGCTCACCACCCGGCGGATGGTCTCGGCGTAGGGCGTGAGCGGATGCTCGGAGGTGTACATGCCGATCAGTTCGCGCTCCCAGTTGAGCAGCTCGCGCCGGTCGGCGTCCGGGACGAGCGGCAGGCGGATGGATTCGCTCACCCCGGTGTGTGCCCCGAAGAGCGACATCTGCCCGGCTTCCAGGGCGCGGAAGTGGCTGGAGCTGACCGCCACCAGGCGGTCGAGGACCTCCAGCAGGGCGGCGCGCGGCCCGAAGGCGTCCATCGCCCCGACCTTGATCAGGCTTTCCAGGGCGCGCTTGCCCACGGCGCGCAGGTCCAGGCGGGCGGCCAGGTCGTTGAGGTCCTTGAAGGCACCGCCCTTGGAGCGTGCCTGGACGACCAGCTCCACCGCGCCCTGGCCGACATTCTTGATCGCCCCCAGGCCGAAGCGGATGGCGGATTTCCCCGCCTGATCTTCAATGGTGAAGTCCCAGTCACCGGCGTTGATATCCGGCGGCAGCACCGCCACGTCCATGCTGCGGGCGTCGTTGACGTACAGGGCCATCTTCTCGGTCTCGCTCTTGGTGACCGAAAGCAGGGCGGTCATGTACTCGACCGGGTAGTGCAGCTTGAGGAAGGCGGTCTGGACGGCCAGCACGCCGTAGTCGGCGGCGTGGCTGTTGTGAACAATAATATCGTTGGCTACAAAGTTGTGAAATCCAGGAATCTCAAGATCGTATGTTTGCTCTTTCCCAACATATTCAATGCCAGTAATCTCATCCCAGTAAATTTCGCTCTCAGCCAAACGTTTTAAATCCGGATTCTCAAAATAATCCGCTAGCCTGCTTATCGTTTCTCGTGTAAATCCACGTTTTGAAGAGGTATGAGTAGGATAAAACTCGCGCTGGGCAATGCCACTGGCAATGTTTATCTCCCGCCATGTTACTTTGGTTTGGAATTTCGCGTTACGAACGATCTCTTTCACAGCAACTGGAATAACGTCTTTCGTGCTCGTACCTGGCCGGGGCATTTCTGCAACTAAGGCTCTGAGAACCTCCTTATGATGGGGATTGATAAAATTAGCTCCGACTTTCTGGGCGAATGCAACCAGGTTCCTATATCCAGTAATAAACAATTGCCAGCCAATGCGGCCCTCCTTATAAGGGAAACTCACTGTTCGTAAACGACTGATAATCCCAAGTCGCAGAAGGAGGTGCTGTAGCTGACGGGCCATATGCTCAGAGGCAGTTGCATAGAAGACACTATGATTCCGTTGATCAAGGTGACCGTCACCTTCCCACATTCTGCCGATAAGCAAACCGATTTGGTGATTAACTAACTCAAAGGCTTCAGAAGGGATTTCCTTCTCGCGAGCATTTTTACCTAATAAACCGAGTCTGCCTGCCCAGACAAAAATACCGGGCGGGAAGTGGCGGTCGATACGACCTGCATATACCGAATATGTGGTTCGATGCATCGCGACCTTGCATTTCGTGTTCTCGAAAGAATCTGCTGCATATATGAAATCGTCCACGTGCACTCTATCCCGGCTGTAAAAATATACTGAGTGCGGGTGGCACAAATTTCCCTCCGCCAGCAGATGGCCAAGGGCAATCACTTCATGTTCTGGCCATTCTCGCCCGCCCTCGATAGGCAAATTGCGGGGTACGGCAACGAACTCTCCTTTCTGAAGATGATCCAGGATTTTCCAGCCTTCGGGCGTGAAAAACGGATGGTTGGCGGTTGCATCAATCTTTCTGCCCAGGCTGGTGGTCAGGCGATAAACAGATTTGATGCCATTATTGTGAACCTGGGAAATTCTACCGGTACGCAACTTCAGGGTATCAGTATCACACGATATTGCCTGATCTAGACGTTCGGTTTTGTCATAAAGATCTTTAATTTTGACGAGGCGCCCTGAGGCAGAATCTGCGACTTCGACATATCCCGGCAGGCACTTATTGAACCCGTAGCGGGCGAATTCCTCCCAGTCGGAGTAGATCGCCTCGGCCGTGTCCTGGGGGATGCCGTGCTTGACCGCCCCGCCGACGAACTTCTTGCGGTGCTTCTCGATGTCCTCTTTCTTTTTCTTGGAGATCGCCTTGCGCAGGTCGTCGGCCTCCGACGGGGTGTAGCCGGCCAGCTCGACGGCGGCGCGCATCAGCTGCTCCTGATAGATCGGGATGCCGTAGGTGTCGCGGAAGATCGGCTCCATGGCAGGGTGGCGGTATTCCACCTCCGCCTCGCCGTGCATGCGGCTGATGTAGTCGGGGATGAAGTCCATCGGGCCGGGGCGGAAGAGGGCCACCATGGCAATGATGTTGTCGAGGCTGCGGGGCTTCATCTGCACCAGCCAGCGGGTCATGCCCGAACCTTCCAGCTGGAAGACGCCCTGGGTGTTGCCCTCGCCCAGGACGCGGAAGGTATCCGGGTCGTCGGTGGGGATGTTCTCCAGGGTGTAGGTCACCCCGTGGCGTGCGCGGATGCTGTCGCAGGCGCGCGCCATGATGGTCAGGGTCGCCAGGCCGAGGAAGTCCACCTTGAGCAGCTTGAGCTTTTCCAGGATGCCCATCTCGAACTGGGTAACCGTCTTGACCGGCGTCTCCTCCGAGTTGCTGGTGGGGCGGTGCAGGGGCAGGTACTCGATCAGCGGCTCGTCCGAGATGACCACCCCGGCGGCGTGCGTCCCGGCGTTGCGCACCACGCCCTCCATCTTGGCGGCGGTATCCATCAGCTCGCGCAGGTGATCGGCGGAGGCGTAGGCCTCCTTCAGCTCCGGTACCTGCTCGATGGCCTCGGCCAGCGACATGGGCTTGCCGGGGATGTTGGGGACCATCTTGGCCACCCGGTCGACCTCGGGCAGCGGGATGTCCATCACCCGGCCGACGTCGCGCAGGGCGGCGCGCGCCCCCAGCGTGCCGAAGGTGATGATCTGAGCCACCTTGTCCTGGCCGTACTTCTTCACGGCGTACTCGAGCATCTCGGCCCGGCGGTCGTCGCGGAAGTCCAGGTCGATGTCGGGCATCGAGATGCGCCCGGGGTTGAGGAAGCGCTCGAAGAGCAGCTCGTGCCGGATGGGATCGACCAGGGTGATCTCCAGGGTATAGGCGACGATCGAGCCTGCTGCCGAGCCGCGCGCGTTGTACCAGATGTCGCGCTCGCGGGCGAAGCGGCACAGGTCCCAGACGATCAGGAAGTAGGCATCGAAGCCCATCTTGTGGATCACGCCCAGCTCGTAGTCCAGGCGGGTCTGGACCTCTTCGCCCTCGGCGCGCTCGGCGTAGCGGCGCTGCGCCCCCTGCTCGCACAACCGGCGCAGGTAACTCTCTGGGGTCTCGCCTTCGGGAACCTCGAAGCGCGGCAGGCGGTAATTCTCCACGCTCAGGTCCACCTTGCAGCGCTCGGCGACCAGCAGGGTGTTCGAGAGCGCCTCGGGGATCTCGGCGAACAGGCGCGACATCTCCTCCGGCGGGCGCAGGTAGTAGGACGGGTCGGTCATGCGCATCCGCTCGGGATCGGAGAGCAGCGTCCCGGTCTGGATGGCGAGCAGGATGTCCTGCAGGCGGGCGTCCTCGGGGTTGATGTAGTGGACGTCGTTGGTGGCGATGAATTTGGAGTCGTAGCGGCCCCCCAGGTCGAGCAGGTTTTTGTTGATGGTTTCGAGCTGGGGAATGTCATGCTGCTGGAGCTCGAGGAAGAAATGCTCCTTGCCGAAGACCTCGTAGTACCAGTCGAGGATTTTGCGCGCCGTCTCGACCTGACCCTGCTCGAGCAGCCGCGGCACCTCGGCCGACATGCAGCCCGAGGAGCAGATCAGCCCCTCGGCGTGCCTGGCCAGGAATTCCTTGTCGATGCGGGGATAGTAATAGAAGCCCTCGAGCTGCGCGGCGGAGGCGATCCGGAGCAGGTTGCGGTAGCCGGTCTGGTTCTCGGCCAGCAGCAGCAGGTGCGAGGACCTGCGGTCCTCCTTGGCGTCGTGCTCCGCCATTGAGCGGGCGGCCATGTAGGTCTCGATGCCGATGATCGGCTTGATCCCGGCTTCCCTGGCGCGCTCGTAGAACTCGATCACCCCGAACATGGTGCCGTGGTCGGTGATCGCCAGGGCAGGCATGTTCATTTCCTTGGCACGCGCCACCAGCTTCTTGATGTTCGAGAAGCCGTCGAGCAGGGAGTATTCGGTGTGAACGTGGAGATGGACGAAGGACATGGGTAAAGGAGAAAAACAAAAAACGAAAAAGGTAAAACGTAAAAGTAAAACGTAAAGAGCGGGCTGAAGCGATTATAGCACGCCGGATGAGTCTAGAACCTATGTTTGGCTTAAAATATGCGCCGTATTCGAAGAGGGTGGGCCAGTTCGTTTCCGGGCTTATCCTCCCAATCTCCTATTGCGATTCCTGCCGGGTTGTTGTACCTTATAGGCATTCCTGCGCCGGGGCTCACCGTTATTCCGCCTGCGCGGCGCCGCACGGACCATCTCATCAGGAGGACAGCATGCCCGCACCCCAACCCGTTTCTTTTTCGTTGACCAAGTACGTCGAACTTTTCAAGGATAAATCCATCGTCGGTCCCACCACCCCCTTCGGCCCCGGCTATGACGTTTTATTCGATGCGACATTTAAAGTGGACGGCTGGAAGGAAATCCGCGTCTGGACGCACGTCTTCGTCGAGAATTACGCCATCACCCCGCTGACGAATGCCGCCCACCTGGGGCTGCGCTTCATGCACGATTTCGGCACCGGCGACTCGTTCGACTACGAGTCTGCCGACATTCCCTTCAAGGGTGTCACCTCTTACATCGACGGCTACACCATCAAGCCTCTCATCGGCAACAAGCTGCGCCTGCTGTGTCACCCGACCGGTCTGCCGGCCGGCCCGTACACGATGAGCGTCACCTACCTGCTCGTGCGCTGAGTTCAAGAGCAGCTTGAAACCAATCAAATCAAGATAGCCCCGGCCCAACGCCGGGACGTTTTTTTCTTATCTCCCTCATATCTCCCTATGCTATAATCCCCCTCCGAAAGGTCCAGCATGCTGCAGAAATTTGTCAAAACCTTCGGGGGTGACCCCAACAAGCGCGAGGTCGAAAAGGTCAGCCAGGTCGTCGAAGAGGTGAACGTACTCGAGGCGGAATACGAAGCCTTGAGCGATGAAGCCTTGCGCGCCAAAACGGACGAGTTTCGCGCCTACCTGGCGCAGGAACTGGAAGGCATTGAAGATGAAAAGGAAAGGCATGCGGTCGAGCAGGAGGCCCTGGACGAGCTCCTGCCTCACGCCTTCGCCGCGGTGCGCGAGGCCTCCAAGCGCACCATCGGCCTGCGGCCCTACGATGTGCAGCTGCTCGGCGGTGCCGTCCTGCACCAGGGCAAGATCGCCGAGATGCGCACCGGCGAGGGCAAGACGCTGGTCGCAACCCTGCCGCTCTACCTGAACGCCCTGACCGGCAGGGGCGTCCACCTGGTGACGGTCAACGACTACCTGGCCCGCCGCGACGCCCGCTGGATGGGCCCCATCTACCACGCCCTCGGCCTGACCGTCGGCATCCTGCAGATGGCCTCATCGACCGAGAACGGCAAGAAGGCCTTTCTCTACGACCCGGAGCGCGAGTCGCCGCGCGAGGACCAGGACCAGATGCGCCTGGTGGACCGCCGCCTGGCCTACCAGGCCGACATCACCTACGGCACCAACAGCGAGTTCGGCTTCGACTACCTGCGCGACAACATGACCATGAGCCTGGACGACCGCGTCCAGCGCGGCCACCACTACGCCATCGTCGACGAGGTGGATAACGTGCTGATCGACGAAGCCCGCACCCCGCTGATCATCTCCGGCCCGGCCTCCGGCGACGTGGAGTGGTACGGCAAGATGTCCCGGATCGTGCGCCAGCTGCGCCCCGAAGACTACGAGGTCAGCGAAAAGGACCGCACCGTCTCGCTGACCGAGATCGGCACCGCCCACGTCGAGCAGCTGCTCGGACAGCCGCTGCGCGACCCCGACCGCCCCGAGGACGTGACCCCCGAGCAGGCCCGCCTGCTGGGCTACCTGGAGCAGGCCCTGCGCGCCCAGACCCTGTTCAAGCGCAACAAGGACTACCTGGTCCAGGGCGGCAAGGTCGTCATCGTGGACGAGTTCACCGGGCGGCTGATGCCCGGCCGGCGCTGGTCCGACGGCCTGCACCAGGCCGTGGAAGCCAAGGAAGGCGTCAAGGTCGAGCCCGAGAACGTCACCTACGCCACCATCACCCTGCAGAACTACTTCCGCATGTACGCCAAGCTGGCCGGCATGACCGGCACGGCCCTGACCGAGGCGGAGGAGTTCGACAAGATCTACAAGCTGGCGGTCCTGTCCATCCCGACCAACCTTGAGTACCAGGCCTTCGGCCCGGAGGCACCGCTGGTCGAGGTGAAGGCCAAGGACGAGGAAGGCTTCGAGTTCAGCTACTTCGGCCGTCGCGACGACCCCGAGAGGGAGATCGTCTTCTGGCGGCGCAAGGATTTCCCCGACGCCATCTACCGTACCGCGGAGGCCAAGCTGCGCTCGATCGTGCGGGAGATCGCCTTCTACCACATCCAGGGACGGCCCATGCTGGTCGGCACGACCTCGGTCGAGAGCTCGGAGCGCCTGTCCAACCGGCTGCGCGCCGAGCCGGTCCGCCGCCTGATGCAGGTTCAGCTGCTGCGCAACACCTGGCTGGAGGCGAACGACCGCTACGAGGACGGGCGGCGCATCAACGAGCTTGAGATCCTCTACCGTCCGCTTGATCAGCTGCGTCCCGAGGAGCTGCGCCCGCTGGCCAAGGAGCTGGACCTCTCGCTCAACCCCGAGGAGCCGGCCAACCTGTCCCGCCTGCTGACGATCCTGAAGCTGAGGCCCGAGGATGAGCCCCGGCTGAAGGGAGTGCTGCAGGGCGGCATCCCGCATCAGGTGCTGAACGCCCGCAAGCACACTGAGGAGAGCCAGATCATTGCCGGGGCGGGCGCCTTCGGGGCGGTGACCATCGCCACCAACATGGCCGGCCGCGGCGTGGACATCAAGCTGGGCGGCGAGCTGGCCGAGGAGGTGCTCTCCGCCGCGGCGCGCGTCCTGCGCCGGGCCGGGTACAAGGACCCGTACGACATGAGCCTGCAGGAGCGGCGCGAGGCCTTGCAGAAGGCTGACCCGGCGCTGTACGGCATCTACGAGACCGAGGTCCAGTTCTTTCTCAAATACTTCGAGGACATGGAGCGGGTGCGCGAGCTGGGCGGGCTGCACATCGTCGGCTCCGAGCGTCACGAGGCGCGCCGCATCGACAACCAGCTGCGCGGCCGCGCCGCCCGCCAGGGCGACCCCGGCTCGTCGCGCTTCTTCCTGTCCCTCGAGGACGACCTGATGCGCATGTTCGGCGGCGACCAGGTCAAGAACCTGATGGAGCGCCTGAGCATCGACGACGACTATCCCATGCAGGCCCGCCTGGTCAGCAACATGATCGAGCAGTCCCAGCACCGCGTCGAGGGCGCCAACTTTGACGTGCGCAAGCACCTGCTCGAGTACGACGACGTGCTTAACTCCCAGCGCATGCGCATCTACGGCCAGCGCGACCGGGTCTTTGAGAAAGAGGACCTGAGCGAGGACGTGAACGAGCTGCTGCGCCAGGAGGTCGGGCGGCGCGTCGACGAGGCCTCCGCGGGCGGGGAGCTGTGGCGCCTGCTCGCCTGGCTGGAGCAGATCCAGCCGATCGCCCCCGGTCCGGACGGCATCTTTCCATCCTTCGTCTACAAGATTTTGCTGGGCGAGCTGAACGCGGCCGGTGGGGATCCGAAAGCAAGCCTGATTGACCTGGCCCGGCGCGCCCTGCAGGCTGACCAGGACTACTTCCTGCACCTGACCCAGGACCTGATCGACCGCGCCGGCGAGAGCCTGGACGAGCAGATCGACGAGCGCCTCGAGGTCCTCGATACCGCCCTGGACGGCTTGCAGGAGGGCCTCGAGTCCGAGGAGCGCCGTCCGGCTGCCATCCTGGAAGAATTCTCCGGCCTGGCGCGCGTGCCCTTCCGCCTGGACTCAACCCAGCAGACCCAGCTGGTCAACGACCCACGCGACCTGTCGGACGTCCTGCGCGGCCAGGTGGAGGCTTACGTCACCTCGGTAACGGTGACGCGCTTGGTCGGCACGATTGAGTTCCGCCTGGGCGAGTCGCTCGGCCTCAGCCCCTCCGAGCTGCAAGCCCTCGACTGGGACGAAGTGGCACAGCGCATCGAAACGCGTCTCCAGGAGGCGCTGGACGGGCGCATGGAACGCCTGCTGGGTAAGGAGGGCCAGATCGTGCGCGACCTGGAGGCGGCCCTCGCGCGCCTACCCTCTCCGCTCGACGACCAGGCCAAACTCCAGCTGCTCGCCCTGATGTCCCAGGGGACGAGCACGTATTTCGATGCCAAGACCCACCGCCAGATGCGCCAGGTCTTCATCCGCCTGCACTACGTCCACCTGGCAAGCAGGCTGCTGGAGAACGTCAATGCCGGTGCGCTGGAGGAAGAAGTGCTCGAGCACCTCCAGAACGCCCAGCAGGCACAGCGCCTGGCCTTCGGCCAGAGCGAGGCGACCCGGTTGGGTGCCCCCCCAGCATCCCCCCCATCGCAGACGGGGGGGACGGGAGGAGGTGCGATTGAGGCTCTGGGCTCCCGCATCCAGGCGCAGATTTACCGTCAGGTATTGCTGGGTGCCATCAGCGAGTTGTGGGTCGACTACCTGACCCGCGTCGAAGCGCTGCGCGTCTCGATTGGCCTGGAAGCCTATGCCCAGCGCGATCCGCTGGTACAATATAAAACACAGGCCTCGGAGATGTTCCAGACCCTGCTGGCTGACATCCGCGCCGCGGTCATCGGGCGCATCTTCCTTTACCAGCCGCGCCTCGCGGCCGCCCAGGCCGAGGCGGCGTCTTCGGAACCGGCCGCGGCCCGCAACGCGCAGCCCGCGCAAGGTGCGCCTGCGACGCAGTCCGCCCAAAAGAAGCGCAAGCGCCACAGGCATTAGACCGGTCACGGAAAGTGGTGCGAAGTGAACGATTCCGTCGAATACTACCGCTCGCTGCCCAAGGTGGAACTCCACCGGCATCTTGAAGGCTCCCTGCGCCTGCGCACGATGATCGAGATTGCCCGCGGCCACGGCATCACCGTGCCAGTTAATACCGGCTCGCTCAGCAACCTGGTCCAGGTGCAGAGCAGTGACCCGTTCACCTTCCAGAACTTCCTGGCCAAGTTCGCCACGTTGCGCATGTTCTACCGCTCGCCGGAGGTGATCCACCGCATCACCCGCGAGGCCGCCGAGGACGCGGCGAAGGACAATGTCCGCTACCTGGAACTGCGCTTCACGCCCGTAGCCCTCAGCCGCGCCGAGCGCTTTCCCCTGGGCGATGTCATCGACTGGGTCTGCGAAAGCGCCGGGAAGGCGGCGGCCGAGTTCGGCATGCGCATCGGCCTGTTGGCCAGCGTCAACCGTCATGAGAGCGTCGAGCTGGCCGAACAGGTGGCCTGGCTGGCCGCCGAGCGGATCCAGAAGGGACTGGTCGGCATGGACCTGGCAGGGAACGAGGCCGAGTTTCCGGCCCAGCCGTTCGCGGGTGTGTTTCGCGAGGCGAAGCAGGCCGGGCTGAAACTGACCGTTCATGCCGGGGAGTGGGGCGGTGCTGCCAACGTGCGTGAGGCGCTGGAAGTGCTCCAGGCGGATCGCATCGGGCATGGCGTCAAGGTGCTGGACGATCCAGCGGTGGTCGCGCTGGCCCGCGAGCGCGGAACCGCCTTCGAGGTCTGCATCACCAGCAACTTCCAGACCGGCGTCGTCCCGGCGCTCCAGGCGCATCCCTTGATGAAGATGTTGGAAGCCGGCCTGAACGTCACCTTGGGGACCGACGACCCGAGCATTTCGCAGATCTGCCTGACGGACGAATACCGCCAGGCCTGCCAGGGACTGGGCATGCCGCGGGAGACGCTCAAGGAACGCATCCTGGCGGCAGCCCAGGCATCGTTCCTGCCAAACATCGAGAAGGCTCATCTGGCAGCTGAACTGCGGACCGCTCTGTCGCTTGAATAACCACACTGACCGTAAATGGCGCCCCCCTCGTTCCATAGACTGGCTCGAGTCTTTGCTGCTCAGACGGATCGCACCGTTAAATAAATAGGTTCGGCCCTGTCTCTTCAATAGCCGATCGGCAACACAGGCAGCGACACACCCAAGGCCGCAGCACCTCGAAAATAAATCCAATATATAAAGACCGATATGCGAATTTCGCGCTTGGAACTCATCCTCTCGATCCTGGTCACGTTTGGCCTGCTAATTGTTTTGGCAAAGTTTGCCCCTGGCGGCCCGCTTGGGACCGATGTGGTCGGTTATGTGAATCACGGCCTGAACGGGGTCGAAGACCCTACGACCATCACCCGCTATTTTCATACCTACCTGCAAGCCCTCTTTACCCGGAGCGCCCCGACCCCATTGATTGGGGTGCAGGTTTACTGGGCGTTCATCATGTCGCTGAGCACTTTGCTCATCTACCTGAACGCCCGCCTGCTGACCCGACGAGCCAACATCGTTCATGGGCTGTTGGCCGTCTTGCTTTTCTGGTCGATTCGGGCAGTGACGGACTCCGCAGGGATCACCTTTGTGGACTTCTCGGCAATGTTCATTGCCGGTTTGATCGTCTGTGTTTACCTAGTCTCATCCCGGCGCGGCCATCGTTCCTGGTGGATGCTTGTCCTGCTTGGTTTCCTTTATTACCTTGGTTTTAGAGCCAAGGAGGTGGTGATCTGTACCCTTCTGCTGGTGCTCGGATTGGGACTGGCGGAGGATGACAAGTTCCAATTCAAGCTGCTGCTAAAGAGATGCGGGTATCTTGCCTGCGGCGCAGCGGCCGGGATGGTTCTATTCATAATCCTGAACACGATTTTCCTCCATGATCCACTCTTCGGCTGGCGGTTGTCCGATTATCAATCTTACTTTGCCCATTATAGCCAGGTGCTGCGGGGCTCCACCGTGCAAAGCTGGCTCACCAACCCGCTTACGAGCACCGCGCTGATCTTGCTGATCTTCCTCCTATATATAATAAGCGGGACAAAGGCTGCTTCCGATCCTGAAATTGGGCTCGGCAACCGGATCGTCTGGCTGGTGCCCATTTCCATGGTTGCGTTCCTGATCCTGTCCGTCGAATGGGGCAAATTGCCTTTCCGCTACCTGATTCCGGCGCTCGCCATAATGACCAGCCTGGAAGTCCAGATGTTCAATTTCGACTGGCCGGCAGCCTGGCGAGGCCGCGCGGCCCTGCTTGGGCTTTTCACCGCCGGCCTGCTTCTGGACTTGATGGCCCGCCTGTGGATAAAACATTCCGCGCTTCCCAGAGGCTGGGATGAGGGCATTTATCTCGAAGTCGTTTACTTTCCCTTGATCATTACAGCCATCCTGGCCGTCCTCATGATGGTGAAACGGCCATCAGCCAACTTCTCAATTGTTCTCGGTGTGCTGATCTTGTCGGTCCTCACCTCGCTGCTCTCCAGCAATTTACGCAGCATGTTCATAGGCCGGTCGAATCAGCAAACGACCGAGTTGGTTTTTTATCCTTTTTCAGCCTTTGCTTCTGAGATCACGGTCACCCCGGGCATGCAGGTTTACATGGCAAGCGATACCTGGGTGAGCGTGGATCAACTTTGGATCGCCAAGAATTTTGAGGAGAAGGCCAATTTGTTCAATGTCTATTTCGACGCCGGGTTGTCCAAGTCCCAGGTTACTTCTCCGGAGAACGCCGACATCTCTCGCGACATCCTGCAGGAACGCTACAATTATGTTTTTATGAGAACTGACGAATGGGAACAAATTGCGGCCGACACGCCCGTCCTCGCTCAAGTGGAACAGGATTACGAAATATTCACCGAGCCGAGAGGACTGCTCATCTTGCTCAGAGCCAAGAGCCCATAGAACATTCTTGTAGAAGCATCGGGTCCACATTGCGTGCACGCGTCGGACGGCTCGAACAGCCCCATGCAATCAGCCTCGGGCCGCCCATGGCAGATGAAAATAACTTCCTTCTCAAGCCTGGCCGCGGAATGCTTTGGGGAACTGAATTGGCCGTCAAGTTGACTGTGGTTAGAAATGGCCTGGACCACGTCGGTCACTTCTTGTCGGAGGGGATGCGGCCATGCATGACCCTCCGCCGCTATCCATAAGCTCATAATTTTAGGAGTAGCGCATGTCTGAGGACTTCTTCAATTCCCGTGATGTACTGAAAGTTGGTAACAAAAAATACCATTTTTATCGGCTGGGGGCGCTCGAAACGGCCGGGCTGGTCAAGCTGGCGAAACTGCCGATCTCGATCCGCATCATGCTGGAGGCGGCCTTGCGCCAGTGCAACGAGCGTGAGATCAAACGGTCCGACGTGCGCAACATCGCCGCCTGGACCCCGGCACCCCCGGCGGGGGGGCGTCCCGGCGTGTCTTTTCTGCCGGCGCGGGTCATCATGCAAGACTTTACCGGTGTCCCGGCGGTGGTCGACCTGGCGGCCATGCGCTCCGCCGTCGCCCGCCTGGGCGGCGACCCGCAGCGCATCAACCCGCTCGTGCCCGTCGACCTGGTGATCGACCATTCGGTGCAGGTGGATTTCTTTGCCACCCCCGACGCCCTGCAGCGCAATGCCGAGGTCGAGTTCCAGCGCAATCGTGAGCGCTATGAGTTTTTGAAATGGGGCCAGCAGGCCTTCAGCAACTTCCGTGTCGTCCCGCCGATGACCGGCATCGTCCACCAGGTCAACCTGGAATACCTGGCCAATGTCGTTTTGACCAAAGAGACCTCCGAGGTCTCTGAGACCTCGGGGGTCTTAACGTTCCCCGACACGCTGGTCGGCACCGACTCGCACACCACCATGATCAACGGCTTGGGCGTGCTCGGCTGGGGCGTGGGCGGGATCGAGGCCGAAGCCGTCATGCTCGGCCAACCCATGGACCTGCTCCTGCCGGACGTGATCGGCCTCAAGGTGCACGGGCAGCTCAAGGAGGGCGTCACTGCCACCGACCTGGTCCTGACCGTGACGCAGATGCTGCGCAAGAAGGGGGTGGTGGACAAGTTCGTCGAGTTCTACGGCCCTGGGCTGGACAGCATGTCCCTGCCCGACCGGGCCACGATCGCCAACATGGCGCCCGAGTACGGGGCCACGACCGGCTTCTTTCCGGTCGACGCCGAGACGCTGCGCTACCTGCGCCTGACCGGCCGGCCGGAGGAGGTCGTTGCCCGGGTCGAGGCCTACTGCCGCGCCCAGGGCCTGTTCCGCGAGGCGGACACGCCCGAGCCCGAGTTCACCGACCTGGTCGAGCTGGACCTGGGGTCGGTTGTGCCCTCGCTGGCAGGACCCAAGCGACCGCAGGACCGCGTTGCCCTAAATGAAATGAAGACGGTTTTTGAGAAGGCGCTGACCGCGCCGGTCAAGGAGCGCGGCTACGCGCTCAAGCCCGAGGACGCGGCCCGCAAGGCGAAGATCGGCACCAACGGCGGCTCGATCGAGGTCGGCCACGGGGCGGTGGTCATCGCCGCCATCACCTCCTGCACCAACACCTCCAATCCGTCGGTGATGGTCGCCGCCGGATTGATCGCCAGGAAAGCCGTCGAAAAGGGTCTGGCCGTCAAGTCGTATGTGAAGACCAGCCTGGCACCCGGCTCGCGGGTCGTGACCGAGTATCTCAAGAAGGCAGGCCTGCTCGAGCCGCTGGTCAAGCTGGGTTTTAACGTGGTCGGTTACGGCTGCACCACCTGCATCGGGAACAGCGGCCCGCTCCCCGGGGAGGTCGCCAAGGCAGTCAATAGCGGAGACCTGGTGGCCGCGGCGGTCATCTCGGGCAACCGCAACTTCGAAGGGCGCGTCCACCCGCTGGTCAAGGCCAACTACCTGGCCTCGCCGCCGCTGGTGGTGGCCTATGCCCTGGCCGGCACCGTCGATATCGACCTGACCGCCGAGCCCATCGGCACCGGGAAGGACGGCCCGGTTTACCTCAAAGACCTCTGGCCGTCGGCGGAAGAGATCCGTGACTGCGTGGCTTCCAGCGTGGACCAGAATATGTTCACCGAAAAGTACGCCGGTGTGTTCGAAGGCTCGGACATGTGGAAAAACATCCAGGCGGCGACGGGCGACATCTATCCGTGGGACGAGGCTTCCACCTATATCCAGCATCCGCCGTTCTTCCAGTCGCTGACCCTGGACGTGCCCCGGATCACCGAGATCAGGGGGGCGCGCCTCCTGGCCGTGCTGGGCGATTCGATCACCACCGACCACATTTCGCCGGCCGGCAACATCGCCGCTGACAGCCCGGCGGGGAAATACCTGATCGAGCAAGGGGTGCAGGTGCGCGACTTCAACCAGTACGGGACCCGGCGCGGCAACGACCGCGTCATGGTGCGCGGCACGTTCGCCAACATCCGCCTCAAGAACCTGATGGTCGCCCCCAAGGAGGGCGGCTGGACCCGCCACCAGCCTTCCGGTGAGGAGATGACCATCTTCGACGCCGCCATGAAGTACCAGGCGGAGGGAGTCCCCACGATCGTGCTGGCGGGCAAGGAGTACGGCACCGGCTCCAGCCGCGATTGGGCAGCCAAGGGTCCCCTGCTGCTGGGCGTGCGGGCCGTGATCGCCGAATCGTTCGAGCGCATCCACCGTTCCAACCTGGTCGGGATGGGCGTGCTGCCTCTGCGCTACGTGGACGGGCAGAACGCCGAGAACCTCGGCCTGACCGGCTCCGAGACATTCGATATCCTCGGTTTGAGCGATAAGCTCGCGCCGAAGAGCCGGGTCAGCGTAAAAGCCAGGAGGGCGGACGGTAAGGTCATTGAATTCGAGGCCGAGGTGATGATCAACACGGATGTGGAGATCAACTATTATCGCAACGGCGGTATCCTTCACACCGTTTTGCGCAGCCTGTTGCAGGGGTGATGGCGGGAAAGCCCAAACGAAGAGAATAGGCGAGCGATGAAGAAGTCTTTCTGGCGGGAAACGGCCTGGATTTATTCTCCTCTCCTGCTTTGCGCGGTGATCATGATCCCGCGCTTGCTGTCCCCGCAATTCGGCTTTTTCGATGACGCGAATTCCCTGACGACGGCTCAACGGGTTTGGGCGGGGCAATGGCATGTCGCCGATGAGATCAGCCATGGGCGTTTTCGGCCGGTTTATTGGCTGTTTTACGCAGCGCTCTATCGGCTGTTCGGCCTCCACCCATTTTGGTACTTCCTCTGCAACTTATTGATTTTCATGGGAATTACCTTCTGCCTGATTCGTCTTGGTTTGGCCCTGGGTCTTAATCGAGTCGCAGCCTGGGTGGCCGGGTTGACATTCGCCGTTGCTGGACCGGTTCTCGAAAATGTGTACACGCTTTCCAAACCGGAGCTGCTGCAATGCTTCCTGATATTGCTGGTCCTGCTTACGTGCACTTTTTACACCCGAATGAAGGCCTGGTATTGGAAAATTGCCGGTTTCTTGTTGTCCGCCTTGTTCGCCCTCGTCGCCTGTTTGATAAAAGAGACGGGTATCCTCATAGCCCCGGCAGCATTCTGCTCGGCAGGGATCACTTGGTTCTGGTTTCGCATGAGCAAACAGCCTGACCATCCTGCCGTAAAACAGCACCTGGCATTTTGGTGGGTCTCCCTGACCGGTGTCGCCGTATATTTCTTACTTCACACGATCTATCTTAATATCGGCTTGGCTTCTAGGGCATACGCCAGCCAATTTAATCTCAGCTCTGCATGGTTGGTGCCGAAATTCCGACTTTGGCTGGATTGGCTGATTCGCGACTATCTGTACCTGGTCCCAATCGGGATCGTGGGCTTCGTGATCTTACTTCGCAAGTCCAAACGAGACCTTCTCCCTCTTCTCATAGAGCTCCTAGTCTGGACCGTACTTTGGTTAGGCGTATATATCCCTTGGATTTATACGCAGGAGTACTATCTGCTCCCCCTTGCCCTTGGGGTAGCGCTGATCTGCGGAATATTTTTCTCTCTTTCCATGCAATTGATGCGCGGCGCTTCCCTGACACGAATTGCTGCTGTCACAGGGTTTATTCTATCCATCGGGCTGTTCGTGCTTACCTTCCCCAATCAAGTTACCAATGGCCGCCTGCAGCTCGCCACCGACCGCGCCAATGCTGACATGCTGGCTTACGTCGTCGAACATGCACCCCGGGGAAGCACTGTGTGGATCAATATCCAGGCGTCCAACGAGTATACGGACGAATTCACCCATTGGGTCACGCAGCTCAGGAACCGGCCCGACCTAAAGGTGGAATTTTTTCACTTCCAAGACCTGGCTGCGGCATTGGAGCAGAGCGCTGAAGTCTGGATCGTTTCGCCTTTTATGGAGAACCAATTCTATCCTTCCGTCCGCGTGGGCATGTCCGAGCTTCCCAGCCGGGAATGGAATGCTTCCTTGGAGAAATACCTTGCTGGGCGGGGTGAGCTGGTCGGCGAAGTACGGGAGAGCTTCCGATCCTCCAACTTGGATCCGTTGCGTTTCTTTTGCCCACTTGCCCGGTCATTCTCCTACTGCAAGGTTCCCAATGCCCCACTCGACCAGCGCACCTTTGCCTACGGCTGGAAAATCATTCGTGTTCCATGAGAGGAATTTTCCCGCGACCGGGCTGTCACGCGACCCGGCCTAATTGTTTTATAATCCCCGGATCGGGTTTTTATCCGACGCCTGCATCCTAGGGACACGGTTGTAAAGCAGTCTCATGTCCAATCGCCCCGCCTCCGGAAAGCCCCTTCTGACCGTCCTCGGCCGTGCGGCGGCCATTTTTATCGTCCTGGTGATCGGATTGGAAGCGATCGCCAGGACGCCCTGGGTGGAAAAAGCCCTTCCGCTGCGTTCGGTGGGCGAGTACCAGTACCAGTTCGAAATGAAATGGTTCCGGCTGCAGGAATATGTCAAAGTGCATGGGGGTGTGGACGTGATCATCCTGGGCAGTTCGCTGGTGAACACCGGTGTCGATCCGGAGGTCATTGTCCAGACCTATTCGAACGAGACCGGTGTTGATCTGCGCGTCTTTAATTTTGGCGTGGAAGGCTTGACGGTGGCCCCGAATTCCGTCCTGGCAAGGATCCTGGTTGCCCGTTACCATCCCGCCCTGCTCATTTTCGTGACCGAGATGCGCGATTACGCCGCCAATAATGGCTTGGGCACTGAGACCGCCTTTCTCGGCAATCCCTGGTTGCGTTACCAGGGCGGCGGCTTCAACCTGACCGGCTGGGTGGTCGATCATTCCGCGGCCTTACAAGAATACCTGCCTTACCGCAACTGGGTGCGCTCAGATTTCTTTACCCAGCTTTCCACTTATCAGCGCCAATCTAGTGAAACCAATGCAAGCGGTTATGAGCCAGATCATCGCATCGGACAGGGGGTCGATCTGCCGCCCGATCCGGACAACCCGGTGGACGCGTTCAACTTCCAGGCCTTCCGGAACTATCAAATTTCCCTGACGCGCCTGCTGGCATTGGAAAATGTCCTGGCGCTCGGCAAAGACGGAAAGACGGCTGTGATGGTGGTTGAGATGCCGGTCTCTCCCACGGCATTTGCCTTTTTCGGCGGCGAGGCGGTTCATGCTCAATTTCAACAGGTCATCGCTTCCGTCGTCCAAACCAGTGGCGGCCTTTTCGTTCCGTGGAACGCGTGCTCGTACATCCCCTTGGACGGCCGTTCCGACCGCTGGCACCTGAATCAAAAGGGCGCGCCGGTGTTCAGCGCGTGCCTGGGGGAACAGCTGGTCATTCAGAGCTTACAACCGGCTTCGATCATTCACGGCCTGGGAGAGGCGGGCGCAAAATGAACGTCACCTCGGCGATCTTTTTTCTCGGCTGCATCCCCGCCGTATTGGTCTATTGGCGATTGCCGGGGCGGTTTCGGACCTTGTGGCTGTTCGTGCTTTCATTGGGCTTCTTGCTCACCTGGTCGTGGGAGCTGGCCGGGATCCTGCTGGTCGTGGCGACGGTCAACTTTTTCCTGGGGCGCTGGCTGGAGCGAGCCGACGTCCGGCGGAGAGTGCTGCTGTGGATCGGGATCGGGTTCAACCTGCTGGTGCTCGTCGGCCTCAAGTACAGCAGCTTCTTTGCCCCGGCGCTGGTTTCCCTGCTGGGCCGCGCCGGGATTGCCACCCGCACCGGCAGCCTGCAATTCCTGGTCGCGGTCGGCGCGTCTTTCATCGTCCTTCAAATGATCTCCTATTTGGTGGATGTTTACCATCGCATCCTCGCACCAGCAGACCGCTGGCTGGACTTTGCCCTGTTTGTCGTCTACTTCCCGAAACTGCTTTCCGGACCAATCGAGAGGGCGCGCCGGCTGCTCCCGGAATTCAAGCAGCCCAAACCTCTTGACGCCCTGGGAGCAGAAAGGTCGTTCTGGCTGATCGTGGTCGGGCTGGTTCGGAAGATCTTCCTGGCCGATACGCTGACGATGCTGATCCCGGCGGATATTTTTTCCCATCCGCAAGCCCATTCGGGCCAGGAGACCCTGCTTTACCTGGTCGTATACGCTTTTGCCATTTATAACGATTTTGCTGGCTATACCGCCATCGTGCGCGGGGTGAGCGGCTTCTTTGGCATTGAGTTGAGCAGCAATTTCGATCTGCCCTACTTTGCCAGGAACTTTTCCGAGTTCTGGACGCGCTGGCACATCAGTTTATCCAGTTGGTTGCGCGATTACATTTACTATCCTCTTTCCCGCGGACTCCTGAGGAAAATAAAGGATCATGAGCATGGGATCAATCTGGTTCTCCCGCCGCTCGTCACCATGCTTACCAGTGGTCTGTGGCACGGGATCGGCTGGAATTTCTTGGTCTGGGGTGGTTTATACGGCGTCTACCTGATCGTCGAACGCGTTACCCTCCTGAGGGGACCCCGCCGATTGCCGGACGAGTGGCCGAGATGGAGGCAAAGCCTCTCGACGCTGGGGATCTTCACCCTGGTGACTCTGGCCTGGATCCCGTTCCACATGCAGCTGCCCGTCGCTTGGCAGTATTTCCTGAGGATTTTCTCTCCTTCGGCGTGGATTGGCCTGCCGCTCACGACCCGGGGAGCCACCTTGAGCGCGCAGGTAGGGGTGAAAAGCGGCTTGCCGGATTTGAGAGTGTTCCTCGTGCTGCTCCTGGCGCTGGGTTTGGATTGGGCCCAGCTTCGCCATAAAGACGAAACATTCCTGGCCCGCTGGCCCGTCTGGGGCAGGGCGTCCTTCCTGGCAACCCTGGCGATCCTGTTCGTCCTGCTCTCGTTTGCCGAGACCGGCGTACCGTTCGTCTACCAGGGTTTTTAGGCTTCTGCCCGATCGATCGAACGGCCAATAAAGCCGGGTGAGGGCGAAGCGCCCAACGTGGGGATAAACCCCGAACAGCACCCTCGTCGGTTTCATCACTCGGCCTGAAAATGGAGATCCCCCTTCAATCCAACTGCTCGACAAAGTGCAGGCCAGCGTGCGATTGCGGGCCCGTATTTCATTTGACAGTGTTTAACTTGCCAAAAAATTCGTTCTGCAGCCGGCCGGTTTCGCCATCGTCCTTGACGGCGCGGATCGTCCGGGCCAGGGCGCGGGCACGTGCCGCCAGCCATTGTTCCCCTTTTTCGGCCGTGGCAGGGATCCCGTCCCCGCAATAGTGGCTGGGATGGTCGGCGTACCACCAGACGCCGGTGTCCACCCCGAGGTCGCGCAGCGGCTTGAGCCGCCCGAGCGGCATGCCCTCGCCGTCGGCTGGGAGGGCATCTTTCCGCACCAGCTCCGGGCGGACGGCGAGGATGGCACTGGTCTCTCGTTCTCCGGCATGACCGTCCACCTGCGTCTCCCACTGTGATTCGACTGCCGCATCTTCGGCGCTGTAGGCCGGCTGGGCCACGTAGACCACATAGTCCCGAGGACTGGCGAGTTGAATTTGCGCAAAATAGTGGATCAGGTTGTCGTTACCGCCGTGGGCGTTGACGATGAGAATCTTCTTCAGCCCATTGCGGGCGATCTCGGCGCACGCGTTTTCCATCAGGCGGATGATCAGCTCCGGCTGGATGCCGATGCAACCCGGGACGTGGCGCGCTTCGAGGATCTGGGTGAAGATGAAGTCCGGGAATACGAGCGCCGGCTCGAGGTCCGCGGCCCGATTGCACAGCTCACGGCCGATGTACATGTCGGTTCCGAGCGGGAGGTGGTGCCCATGGCGCTCGATGCAGGACAGGGGCAGCAGGCAGACGCCTTCAGCCTGTTTGACTGCCCCGGGAAATAAGTCGCCGGTCAGTTCTTCCCAACGCATGGTCTACTCCTTTTACATCATTGTATCACCGGGGTGATTGCCGGTTAATCGACTCGGAATGTGAATCGAAAAGACAGACCGGCACGCGCGTGCCGGTCTGTTGCGTGATGAAATAAGCCAGTCACCTCATGGGATTATGGGAACGTCGTGCAGGAAACATACGCGTTGAGCAACTGGCCCGAACCGGAGGTGTTCTGGGCATACGTCTGCCAGCTGTCGCCGGTGGCGGAAGTGTTGTAGACGAACAGGTTGGTGTTGCCGGCGAAGCCGCCTCCGGTGAGCACGCTCCCTGACGGGCAGGCCTTTACGGCATGCCCGATGCCGCCAGCCGGTGCCGTCACCTGGTTATACAGTTGCTGGGAGGTGGCGGAGGTACCCGACAGGCAGATCGCGTAGGAGTTGAGCAGCTGGCTCGAACCGGAGGTGTTCTGGGCATAAGCCTCCCAGCCGTTGCCGTCGGCCGAGCTGTTGTAGAAGAACAGGTTGGTGGTGTTCCCGGCAAAACCGCCGCCGGTCACCACGCTCCCTGCCGGGCAGGCCACCGTCGCGTGCCCGATGCCGCCTGCGGGTGCCGTTGCCTGCGCGTACACCTGCTGGGTGGAGCCGGAGGAGTTGGACAGGCAGATGGCGTAGGAGTTGAGCAGCTGGCTTGAGCCGGATGTGTTTTGGGCGTAAACCTGCCAGCCGTTGCCGTCCGCTGAGGTATTATAGACGAACAGGTTGGTGTTGCCGGCAAAACCGCCGCCGGTCACCACGCTCGCTGCCGGGCAGGCGACGGTCGCGTGTCCGATGCTGCCTGCCGGTACGGTCACCTGAGCGTAGACCTGCTGTGTGGAGGGGGCCAGGGACAGCGGGATATGAGGTATAAGTAGCGTACCGATGATATGAAGCCCTGAAGAGGTCGCCGTGGCGGTGGGTGTCGCGGTCGGGGCGACGACGACGATCTTCACCCAGAACGGTCCCCCGCTGGGCTCCACGCCGAATAGGACGCTGGAAGCGTTGCGCAACTTCCAGTAGCCGGTATAAGTGCCGGGCGTGCCCGGGGCTTGCATGTTGACCGGGAGATCCACTTCCTGCCCGGGTGCGACGTTGCCGGGCAGCGGAACGGAGCTGGGCGCGTTCATGGCCGTCCCGCTGTCGAAGACCAGGGCGTAGGAGGAGTTCCAGGTACAGGCGCCGGTATTGCGCAGACGCCAGGATTTGGTGAACACCGCGTTGGGAGGATAGGCGGTCCCATCGGGGACCGTTTCGCTGACGAACTTGGCCCGGTCGCAGATCGGGGTGGCGGAGGGCACGGTCGTGTCCGTGGGCGGGACCGGCGAAGCGGTGGGAGTGGCGGGAGTGGTGGGTACCGGGACTGAAGTGCTTGGAACGGCAGCGCCACCGACCTGTGCCGCGACAGTCTGCGCCGCGGCGGTCCCGACCGCGCCCACGTCAGGGACAGACGGCGCGACGGTTTGTACGCTGCAAGCCAGGATCGTCAAAACCAGAATGGAAGCGGGTAACAACAACCGAATATTTTTGGACATACTCTCTCTCCTTCTCGATATAAATCATACCTCACCATGGACGAAAGTTCATTCCATCTTTTGTCCTAGAGGGAAGCGGATGGATTCACCCAGAGAGCCTCTATGCCCTTTTAAATAGGCTGATGCTTTCGATCGAATGGGTCTGAGGAAACAGGTCGAATGGGGTGACCTCGACCAGGCGATAGCCCCTGGCAATCAGGCGTCCGGCATCCCGCCCAAGGGTGGATGGGTCACACGAGACGTAAGCCAGCACCTCCGGGCCCTGGGCCAGGATCGCCTCCAGGACGCGGCGGTCGAGTCCGGCGCGCGGCGGGTCGACCAGGATCACGTCGGGGTGCAGGTCCAGGGCGGGGAGGACCTGCTCGGCGGGGGCTTCGTAGAGCTCCACATTGTCGAACTCGTCCAGGTTGGCGGTGAAGTCCCTGCACGCCGAGGGGGACACCTCGATCCCGACCAGCCGGCCAACCCGCCCGGCCAGGAAAGCACTGAACAGGCCGACCCCGCAGTAGACGTCCAGGAGAGTGGAGGCCGGGGTCAGTGGGAGAGCATCGAGCAGGGCTGCCACCATTTTCCCCGCCATGGCCGTGTTGACCTGGAAGAAGGAGGCTGCCGAGACCTTGAACGTCCTGCGCAGTGAATCCGTCTCGACGGCGAATTCGAGGGCGTCCTCCCCCGCCAGGACAACGACGTCGTTCTGGTAAAGATGCACTGCTGAAATATCGGCTTCGAGCTCCAGCTCAGGCGCTTCCGGGCGGTCGGATTCGAGCACCAGTAGCATCTGCCCGTCCACGCCCAGCCGCAGGGCCAGACGCTTGAGACCCAGGCCGGGGCCGAGCTCGAGCTTCGGCCACAACTCGTTGAGGGGCGTTTCGGGCAGGGCACATTCGCTGATCGGAATGACCGTGTTGGAATGCGGCGCCTGAAATCCCAGCCTGCCAGACCCGGTCAGATGAAACTGGACGTGGTTGCGGTAATTCCACTCCCGGGGGGCGGGGACGATCGGTTTGATGGGCGGATGGTCGACCTTGCCGATGCGCTCAAGCTGGTCGCGCAGGATCTCGGTCTTTGCCGCCAGCTGGGCGGGGTAGGGCATGTGCTGGTAATGGCAGCCCCCGCATGCCCCGAAGTGACGGCAGCGCGGCTGGATGCGCTGCGGCGAAGGTTGGATCACTTCCATGAGTTCGCCGCGCGCGTGCCCGCGCCGCTCCTCCACCAGCCGCAAGCGGACTTCCTCGCCCGGCAGGCCGAAGGGGACGAAAACGGCGCGCCCGTCCGGGAGTCTCCCCAGGGCGTCGCCGCCGTAGGCTAGTTTTTGCAGTTTAACGGTGAACAGGTCGGGGATCATCGCGACCGATACAGCTCCCAGAGGCCTCCCAGCACGGTTTGCAGGCGCCTCCCTAATTCGTCCGGTTGGCCGGTGGTCACGTCGTCTTCGTTCTCGAAGACGGCGAACGGCACGCCGATGGAGCCGAGATTTAGCATGCCGCCCTCCCCGGGAGCCAGGGAAGCCCAATCGTCGCCCCGGTAGAGGCGTTCCAGTTTTTCGTCGGGCAGGCTGTGCTCGAGCAGGCTGTCGGGCCGGTCGGGGTTGGCGCGGCGGCGGTTCTTGCGCAGCGACTCTTTGAACGAGACGCGCACGTAGACGATGGCCGTCCGCCGCAGCAGGTCTTCATCGAGGTGGGCAAACGCCGCGGCGTAGCCGCCATGCTGGCTGCCGCGGGCGAACTCGACCAGGGCGGTCGTGTGGGAAGGGTAGGCCGGGTCGTCACGCCGGTGCTTCCGGTACTCTAGCCCGAGGCGCTCGATCAGCAGGCTCCATAGGGCGTCGTCTATGAAGTAAGCTTGTTCGTCGGTATGCAGGCGCGGCCGGCCGAGCTTTTTGCTCAGCAGGTCGTCCTCCTCGAACCAAGTCCACAACATGGGGAAGTCGTCCAGCACGTCCAGTGCCGCAACATGGTACCGCTCGCGGCGGACGTCTTCCGGAAGGCGCTTAAGGAAGTCGATGATCTCGCTCTTCCCGGAGGCGGGACGGCCGACGAGCAGCAGGACTTCAAACGTTCCCGGGGTCATGGTACCCGTGGGGCGGCTCGAAACGGCTGTGTCTACTTCAGGAACAACGCCAGGAGCTTGTCTTGGAAAAAGGAGAGGACGATCAGAATGGCGAAGAACGAAGCGGCCAGGATGCCGATGCGGCGCAGTTCGCGTTTGGTGGTGCTGTAGTCGGGGTTGAATTCAACCCTGCCGATGGCCGGGTTGAAAGCCGCCGCCCGGGGGACTTGACGCTTATGCTTTTTGCTCATCATTGCTCCTAAGGATTTTGAAGTTTGGCAAACACAACGATGCGTTTGTTGTCGACCAAGTAAGGATAGCAGGAGATCAGGGTGAGCGTTGGATCGCTGGTCGGGTTCATGACGCTGATCTCCGTCGGTGGGACGATCTGGCTGCCGGTGACCACGTAAATGAATTGCTGCTGTGTGGTATACAGGATGACCTGGTCGCCGGGCTTGAGCAGACTCAGGTCCCGGAAGACCTCGCCGAAGATGTCGTCGTGCCCGCTCAGGACCACGTTCCCGTTCTCGCCGGGGTTGGCCGACCCGATGTGCTGGGCGACCCCTTTCTTGAGCTGCTCCCAGCCGTCGCCCTGGACGACTGACACGTCCTGGACCTTGATCGCCGGGACCGTGATCCGGACGGCCTGCTGCGGACCAGGGGTTGGCACCGGCAGGTTGGCCAGGGACTGCACCAGCGGGCGCAGGTGCTCGGGGATCTCGGCGTCGTTCGGTTGGGCGCCGCCAGGCGAGGTGGGCGGAGTGTGGCCGGAAGGCAGGACCACCGCGGTGATCAGCGCCGTGGGGGTCAGCGTGTCTTGCTGCAGGGCGACAGCCACCTCCTGGTTCAGCGTCCGCCACAGGCCGAAGCCGTTGATCAGGATGCCGGCCAGGCCAAGCACCGCCAGAATCTCCACGCCGAGCAGGACCCCATCAAAGAAGCGGCGCCTCCTGGAGCGCGGCGCCGGGGTGCCGGCGGCCTGGTCGGCTGCCTCAGGGGC
>Ga0335070_10001362_pt1 | contig 28146 bp, 24 predicted proteins | sample Lox_Sample_13_FD_206722 | JGI IMG/M metagenome (GOLD analysis project Ga0335070, IMG submission 206722) | Soil microbial communities from Loxahatchee National Wildlife Refuge, Florida, United States - Lox_Sample_1.3 | ecosystem: Environmental > Terrestrial > Soil > Wetlands | place: USA...
TGCCGCACTTCGGGAGAAGAGCACCGAGATACCTATTATCGTGGTCTCCGGCACCGGTACCGTGCAGCACGCCGTCGATTCACTTCGCCTCGGCGCATGGGACTACGTCATAAAGCCGGTCGAGGATGCAAGAGCGTTTGAGGTCGTCATCGAACGGGCACTTGAGAAATCCCGACTTCTGAAGGAGAATCGGCTCTACCGTGAGCATTTGGAGGAACTGGTGCGCGAGCGGACGGAGGATCTCCGCAAGGCCCATGATGAACTGGAACTCCGGCATCAGGAAGTCAGCCGACTGAAAGATATGCTGGCTGACGACAACCGTTATCTGCTTGGCGAACTGTGGTCAGCTTCAGGCGATGAAATCATTGGTTCGGATTTTGGTCTGAAAGCAGTGATGGAGATGGTTCGGCAGGTGGCGCCCCTTAACAGCCCTGTGCTTTTGCTGGGGGAGACGGGTACGGGAAAAGAGGTCATCGCCAATGCCATTCACTATTCTTCACCCCGCAAGGATGGCCCTTTTATCAAGGTCAACTGCGGCGCCATCCCTGAGACTCTTATCGACAGCGAGCTCTTCGGTCACGAAAAAGGAGCTTTCACCGGGGCCGTCAGCCAAAGGAGGGGGCGGTTCGAACGGGCCGACAAAGGAACTATTTTTCTTGATGAGATTGGAGAACTGCCGTTGCAGGCCCAGGTGAGGCTGCTGCATGTCATTCAAAAAAGAGAGATCGAGCGTGTGGGAGGAACAAATTCCATACCGGTAGATGTCCGCATTATATCGGCCACGCACAGAAATCTTGAGGAGATGATCGCCTCTGGGCGATTTCGTGAAGATCTCTGGTTCCGATTGAATGTCTTCCCCATAATTCTTCCGCCTCTTCGTCAACGAAAGGAAGACATTCCCTCGCTCGTCAGCCATTTTATTTCCAGGAAATCCATTGAGCTCGGTGTTTCAACACCGCCCGCTGTTGCACCGGGCGCGCTGGAACGATTGATGAATTATAACTGGCCGGGAAATGTGCGAGAGTTGGAAAATCTGGTGGAAAGGGAACTGATACGACATCGTGGCGGACAACTCATGTTTGATTCTCTGTTACCCGCTGGCCAAGATACAATATCTCCTGATTGCCGGGAAGGATCTCATATACGTACCCCCTTAAAACTTGATGAGGTAATATCCTTGCACATCAGTAATGTATTGAGGATTACCAAGGGCAAGGTTCATGGTCCGGGCGGAGCGGCCGAGCTATTAGGTATCAAGGCAAACACTCTTAGGGCTCGCATGGACAAACTTGGGATAAAATATGGGCGCAATAAATGAGCAGATGCGTCCGTCTCGCCCTCATTCAAATCCCTTCCTGAGGGAGGCGGAGCTCATAAGACGGAAAGGTTCGAAGGTTATCTATCCGAGCCGGGCCAAGGGGAGTAAATCAGAAGTCTCTCTGAGGCCGAGAACATACAAACAAAGTATCTTGAACAAAAAACAAACGGCATTATGCAACAAACATCCCCATAAGAGATTCTTTCCGGTGCTTGCTTTCTTCTTTTTGATAGACTGAAGATCGCCGTTCTGCACCCCTGTTGCACCCCTAATTTTTGGGGTGCGAAATCGTATAACTCCTTGATACATAAACAAAAAAATGGCGGAGGGGGTGAGATTCGAACTCACGGTAGAGTTACCCCTACAACGATTTTCAAGACCGTCGCCTTCAACCGCTCGGCCACCCCTCCAATAACCACAAGCTCATAGCTCATGGTTCATAGCCCGTTATCGCTCGGTGTTCGACATTTTAAGGTATTTCCATGACCATGAGCTATCAGCTGCGAGCCATGAACTAATGGCTATTATACCAGAGACTCCTTATGATGAGAAACAGCGGACGTATTGAAATCAAGGGTTTTGTTATAGTATTATCCATGTATGCCGAAGTGGTGGAACCTGGTAGACACGCACGTTTGAGGGGCGTGTGGGGTAACCCGTGCGGGTTCAAATCCCGCCTTCGGCACCATTCCTTTCTCCTAAAATCAAGCAGCGAGCGTTTTGAAAGCGTCAAAAATACCGTGAACAAACGTGAACAGAATATTTCTGTCAATAAAAACCAAAGACGGAATACTTAATAAGTAATCATTAAGCCAATCTCTTTCCTTCCATACAAGTCCCACATGGTATACTCTTTAATTATGAGTGATTTCAATAAGTCAGCATGGGCAGACAATACATTCGCTGAAAACTATCTAGATAAGGCAGACATCTATATAGTTGAACGCAGAAAAATGTTTTGGTATGTCTCTTCGCTCTTTCGGCACTTCTTTGGCGGAGGAGAAAACATCAAACTCTTGGATATCGGCTGCGGGGATGGTGTACTTACTGAGGAATTACTTAGGGCTCACAGTGCCATTGCTGCAACTCTAATTGATGGCAATGACGGTATGCTACTAAGAGCAAAAGAGAGGCTAAACGCTTTTCAGAATGTGAGCTATCTAAAGGCATCCTTCCAAGAGATATTGGCTGGAGCAATATCTCTTGGAAGTTATGACCTTTGTGTTTCCTCGATGGCAATTCACCACCTTGAAATGAACGAAAAAGCTTCCCTGTTTAAAAAGATACTTTCGCACCTAAACGCTGAAGGGCATTTTATAAATATTGATGTCGTGCTCCCTCCGTCGGAGGAACTTGAGTCCTGGTATTTTGCTATCTGGAGGGATTGGCTGGGACATATGATGAACCGTTATAATGTTACAGACGAAGTACCTGAAGACCTGATAAAGCGTTATAAAGACCCCTCAAGCATGAACAAACCTGATACGTTGAGTAATCAATTGAAGTCACTTAAAGAAGCAGGTTTTGTGGATGTGGACTGCTATTTTAAGAATGGAATTTTTGTAGTATTTGGTGGAAAGAGATGATATCACACAGTGAGCAACCTGAAATAAAGATGCGGCCTGCGACTACACAAAGAACAATTCTGTTGACCTGTAGCGGCTGGCGGTATATACGGCAAGCTTCGTACCCACTATTTCCCTGTGGGTGCGGAAGGCAACGGACGGATGGTTGTTCTTTTCCGAGAGATGAGCAAGGCATGCCCATTGCAATTTCGGGCCGGCCTGGAGGAGTTCAGCAGCCTCCCTGTTGGAAAGATGGCCCTTCGGCCCTTTGATGCGGCGTTTGAGGGAAAGGGGATAAGGCCCCCTCGTGAGCATTCCGGAATCATAATTGCTTTCAATAAATACCGCATCAAGGGAGGCGAGCACAGGCACCAGTTCCTGAAAGGAGTGCCCCAGATCCGTCAAAATGCCAAGACGCTTGCCTCTGGAAGAAACCACAAAGGCAGCGCCGTCTTCGGCATCATGGGGGGTGGGAATTGTCTGCACAGAGAGACCACCGAATTGCATCTTTCCGCCTGCAAGAAAATAGTTCACGTCCTTCAGCCTGCCGAGCATTTTTTCCCTTTCCGCCCTGTAGAGGGTCCTCGGCGTGATAAAGAGGGGGAGATTGAATTTCCTCTGGTATACACCCGCATAGCGGATATGGTCAGCATGGTCATGGGATATGATCAAGGCGTGTACCTCCCGGATATCGCGTCCTATCGCAGCGAGCCTCCGCTCTGCCTCTGCGCCGCAGATTCCCGCATCAAACAGGAGCCTCATGCCATCCGCCTCGACGTAAATACAGTTGCCGTTGCTCCCCGATTGGAGGGAAATTGCGATCATGAGTCTATACTAACACTATTCTACCCCGGGGGCCAGTGCATGGGGCGTCCACCAAGAAGGTGGAGATGGATGTGATAGACCTCCTGGCCGCTTTCCGGATTGCAGTTGTTCACGAGCCTGAAGCCCCTTTCGGCGATACCCTTTTCCCTGGCGATCTTGTTGGCGACGTTTACGAGGTGGCCCATAAGATGGGAATCTTTTTCCTCGATATCAAGGACAGTGGCAATATGTTTTTTGGGGATCACGAGAGTATGGACCGGTGCCTGGGGATTAATGTCTTCAAAGGCGAGGGCAATGTTATCTTCATACACTATTCTTGAAGGGATCTTTTTTTCGATGATCTTGCAAAAAATACAGTCGGTCATTACACCTCCCGGCATTAGCTCATAGTTCATGGTTTTATGGACCATATAAGAGATAACGCATGGCTCCCTCGTCATATTTTTCTTTCGGGCCCATGGCTCACCCGTTCCAAGGCACGATACAATAGCCCTCTGTGCCTCTCGTTATCAAAGGGGACCTAATTACCGTTTGTGAATAGCTGCGCTCATGCGGCCTCATATAAGGCCGCACCAATAACCCGAGCTATCTTGCCTCGGACCGGGCGACCCACTACGGCTATGAGCCATCAGCTATTCAATTTTCCTAAAAAAGCATGTCCTGGTCCCTGTATGACACGCGCCTGCGCCGTGCTGTCTCACCTTGATCAGGAGGGTATCTTCGTCGCAGTCGTAGCATACCTCCCTCACCTCCTGCAGACAGCCCGAGGTCTCTCCCTTCTTCCAGTATTTCTGGCGTGAGCGGGACCAGAAGTGGGTGAATCCTGTCTCCAGGGTCATTTTCAGGGAGGACTCATTCATGTATGCCATCATCAGGACGTCACCATTATCCACATCCTGGACAATGGCAGGAATCAGTCCCTTTTCATCATATTTCAATTTGGGAATCATGCGTTTCCTTAATATATTTTGTATGCGAAGTATTGTATCAAATTTCAGATTTTTAAGACAGGGAGAATATCCCGGTGATTCTGGACAGAAATTCTCAAGACTGCATTCAGAAGAACGTGGGGTTCATGGTTCGTTGACTGGAGGCTTCCTCTATTCCGCAGGTTTTAGCAAGAGAAGCGATCAAGGATAAAGGTACTTTTGTTCATTCTCTGTGGGGTCTCAACCAAACCAAAGAGGCGGTGCCTCAGCTTCTTGTCGCTAGTTCTTGGTATGGTGAAGACAGCCTGTCAGACAACGCTGGCATGATTCGAGTGTGAAAGAACATATTTCCTGATGTCCGAGGACCTTTCGTTCGCAACACTTTTCACATAACTCGAGGGTGAAGGGACATGTTTCTCGTTTCACTTTGCTTCCCATCACCATCTTTCCCTCCCTGACTAAGAGTGTTTGTGGATTATAACACAGCGACTGCAACTGCACCAGCATCAATCCTCTCATGTAATTCATCACCGGAATCATCCTTTAGAGAAAGATAAAACCCTATATGGCCTTCCTCTGTATAATCGAAAAACAAGACTTCACGCATAAGCTCTGAAACGGTATAGGCAAGATCTTCCAGTTTCTCTTTCAGCGCTTCGTTCGTTCTCACTTCTATATCGTAGAACTCAAGAATATCGATGATATCCTCAATATCACCGGAGTTGTAGGATTCGAGCAAGACCTGGCCATTATGCGGGTGTCCTCCGTTTATCCTCTGTTTTGCAATTCTAATTTGGTGGGCTATCCTTTCCAGACAGAGACCGTATATCTTTGCTGCTTCCATTTTGTTCCGCTCCTTTCGCACGTTTTGAATTCCTTATGAATTTGCAAGCTGCATGCCATATGATACATGCCGTAAATAAAGAGATTTTTTGGGGGGAGGATTTCTTGTTGATTATTATCTATACATGGTGATAACATAATAACCAGGCAATTTGGCTAAGATTGCGCACTATGAGCACTGTGTATGCCGCAGACCGTGACAGAGAAGATCATACTATTTACAAAGGATGACTCCCTGAGGGAGGAGTTAACGGACCTCCTGCCGAAGGGCTTCACACTTTCCAATCAGGATTCTGCTGATAAGGGCTGTGTCTTCTTTGACATCGACACGATGAAAGCAGGGCTCATGAAGGGTTTGGCGAATGAACATATCGTCATTGCGATCACGAAACAGAAGAGAACAGAACCTGTTATGGAGGCAACGACCTTCGGAGCCTATGAAGTCATGCATCGCCCGCTGAAAGATGATGTCGTCCTTCAGCTTCTTAAGGAGCTTAAGGACTTTGGCAATGAAACAAGGGATACCATCCCTGTCACAACCCTTCCTCCCACGCCCACGTGTGCCATTGTCGGGCACTCCCCTATCGTCATGGATGTATGCAAGAGACTTGCGCGCCTGTCTCAGGTGGATTCACCTGTCCTTGTCACCGGTGAAACAGGGACAGGGAAGGAGCTTATTGCAGAATCGATTGCGCAGCTGTCATCACGCTTCGGCAAGCCGTTCGTGGTGGTCAACTGCGCCGCAGTTCCCGAGAACCTTCTTGAGTCCGAACTCTTCGGGTTTGAAAAGGGTTCATTTACCGGCGCAGTGTCTGCAAAGGAGGGCATGCTGAAGATCGCCGATCAGGGATGCGTCTTCTTTGACGAGATTGGAGAACTTCCGCTCTCTCTGCAGGGGAAACTCCTCCGCTTTCTGCAGACACAGACCTTTTACCCCATAGGAAGCACAAAGGAGATTCAGGTCAACGTACGTGTCATTTCTGCTACCAACAGAGACCTGTCCGGCATGGTCAGGGAAGGAAAGTTTCGGGAGGATCTCTATCACAGGTTGCGCGTTACTTCGATCCATATACCCCCGCTGCGCGACAGGAAAAAAGACATACCGCCGCTTGTCCATTTCTTTCTCAATAAGTACAAACATACCGCACCCAGGCCGATCAAAGGGATAACAAAAGAATTCTTGGGGAAACTGGTTTCCTATGATTGGCCAGGCAATATCCGCGAGCTCGAAAATACCATACGTTCTGCCATGGCCCTGAGCAAGACACACTATCTCACTACCCATGAACTGAGGGAGCTTGGGAGCCATCCTGCTTCGAAAAAGACTCCCTCCTCTGAAACCCTTGCTTCTGCGTTAGTGCCTCTCATAAAAGAAGCCATCGAGAAAAAGGACAAGAACCTCTATGAGAGGATCCACAGCGAGGTGGATAAAACAGTGCTTGAGTATGTATTGTCCCGCACAAAAGAAAACCAGTCAGAGGCTGCACGCATTCTCGGCATAAACCGTTTAACGCTTAGGAAGAAACTGAGGTTTTAATCTCGCCGGTTAATAAATGGCCGAACCCGCCAAAATCACTGTCCTGAGTTGCCTGGAATATGCACAGGGCTAAGGTTTATTTTTCCGTGTCGGGTTATGTATCTTATCCATGATGGAAAAACAGGTGCTGGTAATCGCAACGAGAAACCGAAAAAAGGTTGAGGAGATAAGAAGGATAATGGAGGGTGTGGCTGTGGAGCTCCTGAGTCTCGATGACTTTCCGGGCTGTCCTGAAGTGGCAGAGGATGCGGATACTTTTGAGGGAAATGCCGAAAAGAAGGCAAGGGCGGTGGCGAGCTTTACCGGTAAGCCCTCTGTTGCGGATGATTCAGGCCTTGAGGTATACGCGTTGAAAGGCGCTCCCGGTGTTCTTTCAGCACGGTATGCGGGGACCGGGGCTGATGACAAGAAGAATCTTGGAAAGCTCCTTGCCGAACTGCAGGGGACAGAAGAGGGCAGGCGGGGAGGCCGGTTTGTGTGCGTCATTGCCCTTGCCTTTCCCAATGGCAGGGTGGAAACCTTTCACGGTGTTGCGGAAGGAAGGATAGGTACGGAGCCGAAAGGATTTAACGGTTTTGGCTATGACCCTGTATTTTATCCCAAAGGCCATCACACCACCTTTGCAGAGATGAGCGCTGATGAAAAGGATGCCCTGAGCCACCGGGGAATAGCACTCAGAAAATTGAGGTCCTATCTCTCTTCTGTGACGTGACAGTGACCTTGTCTGTCAGCAGTGTTCATCCTCTGCTCATCTTATGCACGATTCTCCGTCTCTCACAGCGTTTGTGAATAACGCGGCTTAGTATTTCCGGATCAGTTATAGGAAGATAAAAGAAATTAATCCCTCAGGTGCCCAATTTTTCTTGAAAAAAGCCGGAGGGATGTCATAAAGTAACGTCTTGATTCAACCCTAATTAATAAAGGAGGCATTATGAGGCTTGTATTACTTGGCGCACCAGGGGCAGGAAAGGGAACTCAGGCAAAAAAGCTTATCGAAAAATATGCGATTCCCCAAATCTCCACAGGGGACCTTCTCCGTGCTGCGGTTGCAGCAGGAACCCCCCTCGGCAAAGAGGCGAAAACCTTTATGGACAAGGGCGAGCTGGTCCCTGACAGGGTTGTTCTCGGTATGGTGGAGGAGCGGCTGAAACGGGATGACTGTAAAAAGGGATATATCCTTGACGGATTCCCGAGAAACACGGCCCAGGCTGAAGCACTGGACAAAATGCTCACACCACTGGGGATGTCGCTGAGCGCGGCATTGAGCGTTGACGTGCCCTTTGACGATCTGATGAAGAGGCTCACCGGCAGAAGGACATGCAAGGCATGCGGCCAGATGTACAACATTTATTCAAACCCGCCAAAAAAGGAAGGAATCTGTGACAAATGCGGGGGGGCGTTGTTCCAGAGGGACGATGATAAGGAAGAGACCATAAAAAAGAGGCTCGAAGTGTATAATGCCCAGACCGCTCCACTCATGGACTATTACCGGAAGAAAGGCATTCTTAGCTCGGTCAAGGGTACCGGGAGTATCGATGACATCTTTCATGCGGTCTGCAAATCCCTTGGTCTGAAATAAATTTCCGGGTTGTGCTCTGTTGCCCGTTGCAGTAATCTTCCCACCTCCCCTCAAAATCAGAGGGGAGGTGATGCATTCCTCAACATGATTATAAAGAAAACTAATTCTCCAATTATAATTTTAAAATTGAATTTAGTCTGAACTTGGATTAAGGTAGAGTGCCGTTGAATTAATCCTTAGAAATAGTCTCGCGAAAAAGTATTCCTTGGAAGGCAATTTGGGCAGGAAAGTCATCGGGTCAGCGGTGACGGAAAATTATTGTGGTGACCCCAGGCGTTAAGGGAATCGAAAACCAAACAAAGGAGGAAAATGTATGGCGTTAGTAAATCCGCATGGAAAAGAGAAGAAATTAAAACCCCTTTTATTGGTGGGCAAGGAGTTGGAGGAAGAAAAGAAAAAAGCTAAGACGCTGAAACAAGTCAAGATATCGTCACGCGAATCAGGTGACCTTATCATGATGGGTATCGGCGGGTTTACCCCTCTTGACGGCTTCATGACTTACGAAGACTGGAAAGATGTGTGTTCCGACTACAAGATGGCCGACGGCACCTTCTGGCCGATACCTGTCACCGTTTCTACGGATGAGAACATCAAGGCAGGAACAGAAGTTGCGCTCTATTCCGACGAGTACGGCGAGGTCATGGCGACAATGAAGGTTTCCGAGGCCTACAAGATTGACAAGGAGTTCGAGTGCAAGAACGTTTACAGGACTACTGATATGAAAGAGCACCCGGGTGTGAAAATGGTCATGGACCAGCCGGGCACCAACCTTGCCGGACCGGTTAAGGTCCTGAGCCAGGGAACATTCCCTACTGAATATCCGAACACCTATATGACCCCTGCACAGACCAGGCACCTTTTCCTTCAGAACGGATGGAAAAAGGTTGCGGCGCTTCAGCTCAGGAATCCCATGCACCGTTCTCACGAGTATCTTGCAAAGATTGCTATTGAAACCTGTGACGGAGTGCTCATCCACCAGCTCCTGGGCAAGCTGAAAGCCGGCGATATCCCGGCAGAAGTGAGAGTGCAGGCGATCGATAAGCTGGTTGAGCACTATTTTGTAAAGAACACATGCATACAGGCTGGCTATCCGCTCGACATGCGATATGCCGGTCCGCGCGAAGCGCTTCTGCATGCGCTTTTCAGGCAGAATTACGGCTGCAGCCACATGATTATCGGCCGCGACCATGCCGGTGTTGGCGAGTATTACGGTCCCTTTGATGCACAAAAGATATTCGATGAGATCCCCGAAGGCGCCCTTGAAACCCAGCCGCTCAAGATTGACTGGACCTTCTATTGCACGAAATGCGATGGAATGGCATCGATGAGGACATGTTGTCACGGCAAGGAAGACAGGATGCTCCTGAGCGGAACCAAATTGAGAAAGATGCTCTCGGAGAACGAGGAAGTGCCCGACCACTTCAGCCGGCCAGAAGTCCTTGCAATATTGAGAAAATACTATGCAGGACTGACCGAGAAGGTTGAGATAAAGACACACAAATATTCGGAGGGAATAAAATAAGTTCGGAGTTTTGAGTAACGGGTTCGGAGAGAGTTTCTGCTCCGAACTCACCACTCATGATTTCAGAAGTGAGAGGAGGTGGAGATCTAGCTCATCGGAAAGTTTTGGATTACTGCCTTAGATGCTAAGGCTGATATTGAGAAACGTAAAGGAGGTTAAGGAACATGCCAAGTTTCGTGATTACCGAGAAGTGTGATGGTTGTAAGGCTCAGGATAAGACCGCATGCCAGTATATCTGCCCTCATGATTTGATGACCCTCGACAGAGAAAAGATGAAGGCATACAATCAGGAGCCAGAGCAGTGCTGGGAGTGCTTTAATTGTGTAAAGATTTGCCCGACGCAGGCCATCGAGGTGAGGGGTTATTCAGACTTCGTTCCCCTCGGGTCCAGCACTATCCCTCTGAGAGGTACCGACTCCATTATGTGGACGATCAAGTTCAGGAACGGAATACTCAAGAGGTTCAAGTTCCCCATCAGGACAACAGCAGAGGGTTCGGTGGACCCGTATGCAGGAAAACCGGAGCCTGATTTTGCAACACTTAAACAGCCCGGTTTGTTTACCGCCGCGGCAAGAAAAGAATAGGAGGTGAATATACATGGAAAAAGAGACGTGTACATTTTCATTTTGTAAGAAGCCCGAGGTAACCGAGGTTGCATGTGATCTCCTGATCATGGGCGGCGGTATGGCAGGATGCGGAGCCGCATTCGAGGCATGCCGTTGGGCAAATGCAAAGGGACTGAAGGTTGTCATGGTCGACAAAGCAGCAACAGACAGAAGCGGCGCGGTCGCGATGGGTCTGTCAGCCATTAATACCTATGTCGGCGAAAATAAGGTTGCAGATTATGTGAAATATGTGAGGAACGACCTGATGGGCATCATCAGGGAAGACCTTGTGTTTGACCTCGGCAGGCTCGTTGACGATTCAGTTCATCTCTTTGAAGAATGGGGCCTCCCGATCTGGAAGAAGGGCGATGACGGATTCTCAATAGATGGTCATGAGGCAAAAGAAAAAGGCAAGCCGATGCTGAAAGACGGCGGAACACCGGTACGGTCCGGTAAATGGCAGATTATGATCAATGGTGAGTCATATAAGGTCGTTGTTGCAGAGGCTGCGAAGAAGGCCCTCCAGACCAACAGGGAAAAGACCGGCATGGCACAGAACCATTTTGAAAGGGTTTTGATCACAACACCATTGATGGATGTAAACGGGAAGAACGTAGCGGGAGCGGCGGGCTTTAGCGTGAGAGAGAATAAAATCTATGCCTTCAAGGCAAAGGCTATCATCAATGCTACTGCCGGCGCTGTGAATTGCTTCAGGCCGAGGTCGGTCGGTGAGGGTATGGGAAGAACCTGGTATCCTGTTATGAGCGCTGGTTCAGGTTATGCCTTCGGAATGCTGGCTGGCGCCGAGCTGACCTTAATGGAGAACAGGTTCGTGCCCGCAAGGTTCAAAGACGGCTACGGACCTGTCGGCGCATGGTTCCTTTTCTTTAAGGCAAAGGCAACAGACAGCCTTGGGAACGATTACTGTGCGGATAAGGAATATTTTGATGACGCGGTAGCCAGATACGGAGATTATGCAAAAGGTCTCGGTACTGCGATCAGGAACCATCTCATGATGAGGGCGATGAGGGACGGCAGAGGCCCGATCCTTATGCAGACCCCTGCGGCTATGGAGGCCTTAGGTAAAGCCTTCAAAGAGAAACTTGGCGATAAGGAAGGCGCCAAGAAGATGAAACACCTCGAGGCAGAGGCGTGGGAAGACTTCCTCGACATGGCAATCGGACAGGCGTCACTCTGGGCGGCAAGTAATGTTGAGCCCGATAAGGTTGTTTCCGAAATAATGCCGACAGAGCCGTATCTCCTGGGTTCACATGCAGGCTGCGCAGGGTTCTGGGTAAGCGGCCCGGGCGATATTCCCGGCACACCGGCACATTACACCTGGGGATACAACAGGATGTCTACCGTACCAGGTCTCTTCATGGCCGGTGACGTTGTGGGCGCCTCAGGCCACAAATTCTCATCCGGTTCTCATGCAGAGGGCAGGATCGCGGCCAAGGCTGCGATTGCCTTTATTCTCGATCACCCGGACTACAAACCAACTCCGAAAAAGTCTCCTGATGAAGTCGCGGCCGAGATCTATCTGCCCTTTGAGATTTATGAGAAATACAAGACCTATACAACTGCCCCTGACATTAACCCCAATTACATCAGCGGGAAGGCGCTTCAGGCAAGGCTGATGAAGATCGCCGACGAGTACTTCGGCGGTGTCTCAACATGGTACATGACCTCAAAGACCATGCTCGAAGAAGGTCTCAAGAAGCTTGAGTTGCTCAAAGAGGATGCGGGCAAGATGGCTGCAAAAGACCTCCATGAGCTCCTGAGGTGCAATGAGAATTATCACAGAATTCTGTCGGTCGAGGCACATGCAAGGCACATCCTCTTCAGGGAGGAATCCAGGTACCCTGGCTACTACTACAGGGGCGATCATAACAAGATCGATGATGTGAACTGGAAGTGCTTCACGAACTCAAAATATGACGCTGCAACCAACAAATGGGAATTCAAGAAGGTTCCCTATGTCACGATGTTTCCTTAACTGATTGGATTAGGGGAGGGCAAATGGCCCTCCCCTAATTTTTCTGTAGGTCAAAAAGAGGCATTTATATTATTTAGCATGAGATATAAGTATCTCTTTGTGACTTACTGTTTCAAGGAGGATGAAGATGGCAGAAAATAAAACAGTTCTCGTGATCGGCGGCGGTTTCAGCGGACTTACCGCGGCAGTTGAGGCTGCTGAGGCCGGGTGCGACGTAGTCGTCGTCGAAAAGAACCCTTATCTCGGCGGCAGGGTGGCGCAGCTGAACAAGTATTTCTGGAAACTCTGTCCCCCTGTCTGCGGACTAGAAATAAATTTCAAGAGGATTAAGAACAACGGGCAGATCACGTTCCACACCCTTGCGGAGGTGGAAGAGATCAAGGGCGAGGAAGGGAACTTTGAGGTGAAGGTGAAACTCAGTCCCCGGTACGTGAATGACAAGTGCGTGGGCTGTGATGCCTGCGCGCAGGCATGTCCTTCCTACCGGAGCAATGAATTCAATTTCGGCATGGACAAGACCAAGGCTGCCTATCTTCCCTTTAATCAGGCGTTCCCCTTTCAGTATGTGATTGACGATGCTGCCTGCACAAAGGACTGCATGAAGGCATGCGCCGATGCATGTAAATATGATGCAATTGATCTGAACATGAAGCCCGAGACCAAGACCCTGAAGGTAGGGGCGGTCATTATGGCCACAGGGTGGAATCTCTATGACGCCACGAGAATGGATAACCTTGGGTTTGGCAAGGTCCGGAATGTGATCACGAATATGATGATGGAGAGGCTCGCAGCCCCCAACGGACCGACCGAAGGCAAAATCCTCCGCCCCTCTGATGGAAAAGAGGTGAAGAACATCGCCTTTGTCCAGTGCGCGGGGTCAAGGGATGAAAACCACCTCCCCTACTGTTCCTACATCTGCTGTCTCGCTTCGCTCAAGCAGACCATGTATGTCCGTGAACAATATCCCGATTCAAAGGCGCAGATATTCTACATCGACCTCAGGACCCCCGGGCTTTATGAAAACAGGTTCCTCTGGAAGGTGAAGGACGATCCCAATGTCACCCTCACCAAGGGCAAGGTGGCAGGGGTTACGGAAGACCCGCAGACGAAGGATGTGATCGTGGAAGTGGAGGACATCTATGGAGGAAAGAAGATTAAGGCCTCCTTTGACATGGTGGTGCTTGCAGCGGGAATGGTTCCAGGGACAAAGGATACAAAAATCATGAAAGACATCCCCTATACGCCGGATGGGTTTGTGGATGCGTCAGGGACAAAGAAGGGGATTTACGCGGTAGGGACGCTGAAGAGCCCTGTTGATGTTGCGCGGTCAGTTCAGGATGCGACCGGGATAGTGATGAAGAGCATCCAGAGTTTGAGGAGGAAATAGGGATGGAGAAGAAATACGGCGTATATATCTGTAAAGGCTGCGGGATTGGAGAGGCGGTTGATATAGAGAAGCTCACCAATATTGCGACAAAGGACATGAAGGTTCCGCTCTGTAAGACCCACGATATTCTCTGCAGTCCTGAAGGTCTGCAACTCATCAAAGATGATATAAAGAATGAGGGAGTCAATACCATAACGATTGCAGCCTGCTCTCCCCGTGTCAAGTATGAAGAGTTCGACTTCCCCGGGACGATAACGGAACGGGCCAATATACGGGAGTTTGTTGCCTGGACCCAGCCGGCCATGACCGATGAGACCCAGAGCGTTGCAGAGGACTATCTAATGATGGGCATTGTCAAGACCCAGAAGGGTGACCTTCCGGAGCCCAATATCCTTGAGGGGCTGAGCAACACCCTCCTTGTGGTTGGGGGTGGCATCTCAGGGATGACGGCTGCCCTCTCCGCAGCCAACGCCGGACAGCAGGTGTCGCTTGTGGAAAAAGATCCCCAGCTGGGAGGCTTTGTGAACAAACTCTACAAGAAGATACCCACAGGGGTATTTTTCAGGGAGCCCCTCATTGTGGATACCGAAATTGAATCGCTCATCAAAGAGGTGGAGAGCAATCCAAATATAAAGGTCTATAAATCAGCACGGGTGGAGAAGACCGAGGGGCAGCCGGGCCTCTATGAGGTGACCATAGCCTCAAACGGCAATTCAGAAACCGTAAAGATCGGGGCAATCGTAATGGCCACTGGCTGGAAGCCCTATGATGCCACGAAGCTGGATTACCTTGGATACGGAAAATTCAGGGATGTGGTGACCAATATTGAATTTGAGGAAATCGCGAAGAAGGGAAAGATCGCAAGGCCATCTGACGGGAAGGAAGCAAAAAAGGTGGCCTTTATCCAATGCGCGGGCCAGAGAAACCCGAACCACCTTCCCTACTGCTCTTCCATGTGCTGTGCAACATCCCTGAAACAGGCAAAATATGTGCGCCAGAACCCTGATGCTGCAGCCATGATCTTTTACATAGACATGAGGACACCTGGGAGGCTCGAGACGTATTACAAAGAGGCGCAGAACGATCCGGGGGTGATGCTCACGAAAGCGGATGTGACTGCGGTGAGCGATGCAGGCAATGGGAACCTCTTTGTGGAGATGGATAATTCCCTCCTGGGAGAGAAGGTGAAGGTAGAGGCTGACCTTGTGGTGCTTGCTACAGGCATGGTCCCTACCACCAGGGGACCGCAGGAGTATCTCGATAAGTTCACCCAGGAAGCGGCCAAGGGTGACGACGCGAAGAAGGCATTTCTCGAGACGGTCCCCAAGCCTGAGTTTATCCTGAATCTTACCTACAGGCAGGGGCCTGAGATTCCTTCCCTTGAAGGAGCCTGCGGCTTTGCAGATTCGAACTTCATCTGCTTCCAGTATGAGACGAGAAGGACCGGCATCTATGCCGCGGGGAGCGTAAAACAGCCCATGAACATGTCAGAGGCACAGGAAGATGCGGCAGGCGCTGCCTTTAAGGCAATACAGTGTATGGACCATATTGCCAAGGGAATGGCAGTTCATCCCCGTGCGTGGGATTTGACCTTCCCTGACCCCATGATGATTAAATGCACATCCTGCAAGAGATGCACAGAGGAATGTCCTTTTGGAGCGATTGATGAGGATGAAAAAGGGACGCCGTTTTATAGGCTCAACCGCTGCCGCCGCTGTGGAACCTGTATGGGTGCATGTCCTGAAAGGATTGTGCACTTCAAGGACTTCAGTGTTGATATCATAGGTTCGATGATCAAGAAGATAGACTCACCGGATGAAGAGACATTCAGAATTCTTGTGCTGGTCTGCGAAAACGATGCATACCCTGCCCTCGACACAGCCGCCATCAAACGGAAGGCGATCGATCCGAGCGTGAGGTTTATTTCCCTGCGGTGTCTCGGGGGTATGAACCTTGTCTGGATCGCCGATGCGCTTTCCAAAGGCATTGACGGCGTACTTCTCCTTGGGTGCAAGTATGGTGAAAACTACCAGTGCCACTTTGTGAAGGGAAGCGAGCTTGCAAACTACCGCTTCAGCAAGGTGAGCGAGACCCTGAACAGGCTCCAGCTCGAGGCCGAAAGGGTACAGATGATGCAGGTCGCAATCAACGAGTATGACAAACTCCCCGACATGATCAACGAGTTTGTCGAAAAGGTCAAAGAAATAGGTCCTAATCCGTTTAAGGGAATGTAATATAAGTTCATGGCTCATAGTTCATAGCTTATGGCGCTACCAGCTGTCAACTATCAGCTGAGAACTAAGATGGAGGTAAATAAATGGCGGAACAGGTAATAAGTCCTGACGTAAATTTCGTCAAGGATGTCATCAGGAATGGAGGAGAATCGCTGAAAAAGTGTTTTCAGTGCGCTACGTGCTCGGTGGTGTGCAACGTGACGCCCGAGAACAAGCCTTTCCCACGGAAGGAGATGATTCTCGCACAGTGGGGACAGAAGGAACAGCTTATCAGCAACCCTGACATATGGCTCTGCCATCAATGCAGTGACTGCACCGCCTATTGTCCCAGGGGGGCAAAACCGGGTGAGGTGCTGGGTGCGATACGGAAGATAACCATAAAGGAATTTTCTGCCCCTTCTTTGCTTGCCAATATGGTGAGCGATGCCAAGTATCTTATTCTCCTCTTCGCCCTGCCGGTGCTTATTCTCCTCGGTGTCACCTCTTACCACGGGACCCTCACCGAGGTCCCGCGTGTGGACGGCAAGATCGTCTATTTCAAGTTCATCCCGATTCATTTTGGCGAGTTTGGCGTTGATCTCATCTTTACCGCTGCTGCGGTCTTCGCTGCCCTCTCGTTCTTCTTTGGGGTGAAGAAGTACTGGGCAGCCATGAGCAAAGGGGCGCAGCTCAAGGGAGACGTTGTGGGAAGCTTCAAGGAAGTAATCTCTGATATCCTTTCCCATGACAGGTTCAAGAAGTGTAATGTGACCAAAGCACGGTCGACCTCCCATCTCCTTGTTTTTTATGCCTTTATCGGACTGGCAATCACCACAAGCTGGGCAGTGTTCTACCTCTACATTATGAACAGGCCCTCTCCCTATCCGCTTTACGACCCGTTAAAACTGCTCGGCAACGTGAGCGCTCTTGCGCTGCTTGCAGGTATCGTGCTGGTGATCACCAACCGTTTAAAAAATCAGGAGAAGGCGGGGATCGGAAGCTACTATGACTGGCTCTTCATTACAGTGGTCTTCGCCATTATGGCAACGGGAATACTCTCTGAAGTGTTCAGGCTTCTTGACATTGCACCCCTTGCCTATCCGACATACTTTACGCACCTTGTCTTTGTCTTTTTTCTCTTCGCGTACGCTCCTTTTTCGAAGATGGCGCATATGGTCTACAGGGCAACTGCTATGGTCTTCGCAAAGCAGGCAGGACGGGAATAGGCAATAGTTGTTGACAAGAAAGTCAGCAACTACTACTGTAATCTTTTCTTAGATTATGAGATAACCTTGTAAGAGCAAGGAGGTGATGAACACCCGGTATTGCTTTAGGATCATTTGGCTGGACTTAATAACACATAACACATTTTGGTGAAGGAGGGGCATACATGATTAGTTTAACAATTCTTTTTGCCCTAGGTTGCGGATTGTTAGGCGTGATATACGCTGTGATGACCGCAATGTGGGTATCAAAGCAGGACGCAGGCAGTGCCAAGATGCAGGAGATATCGAATGCGGTTAAGGAAGGCGCATATGCATTTCTTGCCCGTGAATATAAGACGGTTGCTATGGTGGCTGTTGTCTTGGTTGTCCTCATTGCTGTTATGGGACTTGGTATCTGGACATCTATAGGTTTTATTATTGGAACAGTAGGTTCAGCACTTGCAGGCTTTGTCGGCATGTGGGTTACTGTCAGGGCAAATGTTCGCACAACGCAGGCAGCACACAATGGGCTTCAGGCCGCGCTCAGCCTTGCATTCAAGGGCGGCTCTGTGACCGGTGTTATGGTTGTTGGCCTGGGAATTATAGGTCTTGCGGGTTTTTATACAATAGCAAAGCAGGCAGCCCCTGAGATGGCATTTCATGCGCTGGTAGGCCTCGGCTTCGGGTGCTCACTCATGAGCGTGTTCGCCCGTATCGCAGGTGGTATCTACACAAAGGCTGCTGACGTAGGCGCTGACCTTGTGGGAAAAGTTGAGGCAGGAATTCCTGAAGATGATCCCAGAAATCCTGCGGTTATCGCTGACAACGTTGGTGATAATGTCGGCGACTGTGCAGGAATGGCCGCAGACCTTTATGAGACATACACAGTTACCCTCGTTGCGGCAATGCTTCTGGCAAAGACGGTTTTTGGGGCTGAAAGCGCATGGGTGGAATTCCCGATGCTCCTCGGCGGAATATCGATCATCGCATCCATTATCGGAACCTTTGCAGTACGGCTCGGTAAAAGCCAGTACATCATGGGCGCCCTCTATAAAGGGCTTGCCGTTGCCGGAGGTCTCGCTGCAATAGTATTTTATTTTGTGGCGGGTGAATTTCTGAAAGGCGTAGATGCGGCTTCAATGACCTCTCACCCTTCATTTACACAGATGAACGTTTTTCTTATGGCGATTATCGGCCTTGCATTGACCGGACTGATCGTGGTTATAACTGAGTATTTCACTGCTTCGCAGTATCCCCCGGTGAAACACATTGCAAAGGCCAGTCTGACCGGCCATGGCACGAACGTCATAGCGGGTCTCGCGGTCAGCATGAAGTCAACCGCCGCGCCCGTCATAGTTATTGTTGCCTCAATCCTCGGCGCATATGCGTTAGGCGGCGGATTTGCCGGTGATGCAGCGGGCGGTCTTTTTGCCATCGCCCTGTCAGCGGTTTCCATGCTTTCAATGACAGGCATCGTTGTTGCGATCGACTCGTATGGGCCGATCACGGACAATGCTGGCGGTATCGCAGAAATGTCAGGACTGCCTGAAGAGATCCGCAATATCACAGACCCATTGGATGCAGTCGGAAACACAACAAAGGCCGTTACAAAGGGTTATGCAATCGGTTCAGCAGGTCTTGCAGCCCTGGTCCTTTTTGCGGAGTATTCAAGGTCATTCAGTACACAGCTTTATTTTGACCTTTCAAACCCGATGGTTCTGGCAGGTCTTTTTATCGGCGGTCTGCTCCCTTATTATTACGGCTCACTCCTCATGGAGGCGGTTGGAAAGGCAGCAGGCAGCATTGTCGAGGAAGTCAGAAGGCAGTTTAGAGAGATCCCCGGCATTATGGAATACAAGGCAAAGCCGGAATACGGCAAGTGCGTTGATATTGTCACAAAGGGCGCTATCAAGCAGATGATGGTCCCTGCTCTTATTCCTGTTGTTGTCCCTATTGTTGTAGGTCTTTTGCTTGGCAGAGAGGCACTCGGAGGTGTTCTTATCGGAAGTATTCTTACCGGACTCTTCCAGGCTATTGCCATGACAAGCGGCGGCGGCGCATGGGACAATGCCAAGAAATCCTTTGAAGAGGGCGTTACCGACGACAAAGGGAAAGTTCATAAGAAGGGGAGCGATGGACACAAGGCCTCTGTAACAGGTGATACCGTCGGCGACCCTTACAAGGACACCGCAGGCCCGGCGATCAACCCTATGATCAAGGTCATCAACATCGTGGCGCTTCTTATCGTGCCATTAATATAGTGCTTTTCAGATGCAAGGGGGGCTGGCCTTGTCAGGCCAGCCCCCTTTTTTGTTCCACCTCGCATTTCTGAGCATCTTTTATTGTCTCTCGACAAACCTATTCTCACAGAATATCCCCGGTATGCAGATCCACATATGATGAAACACTGAACAGATATGTGTTTTCTGCATACATGGTCCCCCAGGGTATCTCAAGTTATAAATTGACATAATAGATGAATTTGATAGCATGGAGTAAGGAACACCTGCTGGGCCGAAGTGATAATCGCGCCATTTTTTTGATAAAGGAGGCGTTATGCGACAATGCATGAGAATGTTTCTGGTTATTGTTGTTGCATTGGTATCGGGAACTTTGGGGAGCACGGTATTTGCAGGATCGAAGGTCTTTGATGTGGATCGCGAATTCTATCCCTATTATCCTTCACTCGTAAAGTGGAACAAGTCTAACGCCGCTTTTACCCCTCCGGATGTGTGTAACGGCTGCCATCCCACACAGTATGAGGAGTGGTCAGGGTCTGTGCATTCCCTGGCGTTCATCGACCCTGTGTATCAGGGGGAGCTGAACAAGGGATACAAGGCAGTGGGCCATGAGGTCACCCGCCAATGTGAAGGCTGCCATTCTGCTGCGGGGGTGGTGACCGGCGAGATCAAGAAACCGGGCATTGCGGAGCTTAGCCCCATGGCGCTGGCCGGGGTGTCCTGCGATATCTGCCACTCCATCAGCGGAACAACCCATTGGCAGACCCCTTCTCACGAACCAGAAAACGGTTCTGTTATTCTCACCCCCGGGATAGATTCCGCAGACGGTGTAAAACTGATCAAGCGCGGTCCATTCAAGCCTTCAGAAAACTGCGGGATGGGTTTTCATGCATGCGTGGAGTCATCATTACATTTGCAGGCAGACCTCTGCGCGGGTTGCCACCAGGTCTACCACTACGAAGACCATTTCCCCCTGGAATCCACCTACCTTGAATGGAAGCATGGGGCCTATGCCCAAAAAGAGATTCTCTGCCAGGACTGCCACATGGTGGACTTCGCCACTTTCCTGCGCGTTGCGGATGATTTTCGCAAGCCCCAGCGTGGAGAATACCGCCACAACTTTAATGGCGCCAACTATCTCCTCTCTTATCTTGCATCAGGTGCTGCCAAAAAGGCAGGCGATGAAAAGAAAGCAGTTCTCTTGAATGGAGAATATGAAATGGCGGTAAAAAGGTTACAGGCAGCTGCTGACATTGAAGTCTCCCCCATCTATCGGAATGGAACGCTTGCGGAAATCAGGGTGCGGGTCAAGAATCTCCGGGCCGGCCATAACCTTCCTACGTCTCTGAGCAATGTTCGACAGATGTGGCTTGAGATTACGGCAAAGGATGACAAGGGGAACGTAATCATGACCAGCGGCACAATTGATAGCCAGGGCCACTTGCCTGAAAATACCCGAATGTGTAATTCCGATGGAATGGGCAGGGATTTCCATTTTGCCATTGATCCCTGGGTGGTCACCTCCTTTTCACGCCACGACACCATTCCACCTAGAGGGTTTAAGGATGTCTATTACGGGCTAAGCGCTCCCCAGGGAGTCAAGAAGGTTGTTCTGGAAGCCAGGCTTCGCTACCGGCAGGCGGACCAAGGAGTAGCTGAGGCAATCCTTGGCGCGGTGCCTGGAAGCATTAGCCTTACGGAGGTGTACGGCCTTACCAAAGTTCCCACGCTTCCGGTAGTGGATATGGTGGTCAAGCAGGTTTCTCTGGATTCTGCAAAGTAGGAAGATACGGACGCTCGTTCACAAGAACGGCCCCGAAGGTGCCATCGGGGCCGGGAACACCGGCACGAGAAGGTCTGTCCAGTTAGATCAGAGCTCGCTGCCAAGAGGCAAATGAAATGATCGACAGCCGCAAACCTGGTCCCACGAGCTATGAAATTGCTGCATGGATTGTCACAGGGAGTGCGCTTCTGCTTACCCTCACGCTGCACCTGCTTCCCGCTCTCCTGGCCGGATTGCTTGTATATGAGCTTGTCCATGTTTTGGCGGCACAACTCAGGATCGGCAGACTGGTTGGTAATCGTGCCAAGGTTGTGGCGGTCGCACTGCTCGCCGGCCTGATCATAATGTTTCTGACCCTTTTCATTTGGGGACTTATTGTCTTTCTTCGGAGCGATTCAGGGAGTGTCCCTGTATTGTTGAAAAAGATGGCAGAGATCATTGAGAAATCCCGAGTAATAGTTCCCGACTGGTTGGGAGGGTATATGCCGGACGATATGGATGGTTTCGCCGCATGGTCGGTCAAAATGCTGCGCGAGCATGCAGGCGAGTTGCAGATGGCTGGCAAGGAGGCAGGGCGAACAGCAGCGCATATAGTAGTGGGCATGGTGATCGGCGCGCTGATATCGTTAAGGGAGGCGACACCTCTCCATGAATCCCGCCCCCTGGCAACTGCCTTGCTGGAGCGTGCTGCACGTTTTGGTCAGGCATTCCGTGCCGTTGTTTTTGCCCAGGTGCGTATTGCGGCATTGAACACATTCTTTGCGGGGCTCTACCTGGGAATTCTGTTACCGGTGTCCGGCGTTCATCTGCCGCTTGTGAAAACCATGCTAGCCATCACATTCATTACAGGACTGGTACCTGTGATAGGCAATCTGATCTCCAATGCCATCGTTGTGGTGGTCAGTTTGAGCTATTCACCCTTTGTTGCCGCTGCTTCTCTCGTTTTTCTTGTAGTGATTCACAAGCTTGAGTATTTTCTCAATGCCAGGATTGTGGGAGGCCATATACATGCCCGTGCCTGGGAATTGCTGTTGGCAATGCTTGTGATGGAAGCGGCCTTTGGAATTGCCGGGGTAATCGCCGCCCCAATTTATTATGCGTACATAAAAAATGAGTTAGTGGACCAGGGCCTTCTTTGAGAAGGGTCACACACGCATAGGTTCTTCACTCCGCTTTATCGTCTTCATCCTCCATACTCAGATGAAACCTGTGCAAGAACCGATGATAAATGGGCGCGAAAAGCACGCCCACGAACGTGAGGAACGCAACACCGCTGAACAGAGCGTAAAAAGCTGCAAACAGTTTTCCCCCGTCCGTTTCCAATTGATTCACCGGTCCCATGCCAGTCAAAATCATTGAGGCATTAAGAAATGCATCAATGCAGCGAAGCTTCCCTAAAATATGATAGCCCGCGGTACCGATACCAAGTGAAAGAGATAATATCATCGAACCAAATCCCAGATGCCTGAGCAACCGGGAAATAAATTCCTTTCTGTTGAGTAGTGGTTCCTTATGGTGCTCAAACATAATAAGCTGCCGTTAGTAAGTTCTGTCCAGGATTGATTGCTGTACCTACCATGTATCAGAGTGATAAAGATCAAGGTTCACTCTCTTCTGCAATCTACGGCTTTGGACAGTATATCACATGTGGAAGGGCTCTCCAATGAAACCAGGGACCCTTGGGGAAAAATGAGGCGGGGCGCATCTGCGGTAACCAGCATCAACCGGAAAGACTTTGGGCTCACCTGGAACAAGGCGCTGGAGACAGGTGGAGTGGTGGTGGGCGATGAGGTGATAATCAATCTTGAAGTGGAGATGATTAAGGAATAGAGAAGGCCCCCTCTGGCGGAGGGGGCACTGTTCCGTAAATTAGAGTTTCACCACATTGATAGCCTTGGGACCCTTCGGGCCTTTTTCGATATCAAAGCTGACCTTGTCACCCTCGGCAAGACTCTTAAAGCCATTGCCCTGGATGGACGTATGGTGGACAAAGACATCGCCGCCGTCTTCACTGGTAATGAAGCCAAAGCCCTTGCTGTCGTTGAACCACTTCACAGTTCCTTGTGCCATTGCATATACCTCCTTCTCTGTAAATTAAATCTCAGAAGGCCCAAACAAACAAGAGACCGCAAAGTTAAAAGTCTTTGTGGCCTCTTGTGAACGCAAAAACCTCTAAAATTCTAAGATACCCTAACATGTCCACACGGCGTTCGTCAAGGAAATTCCAATAGACCAACAAAGATAACAGGGTCAATCACTTACCGGGTATGTGGCGTGGAACATTCGCCTGATGCGGAGTTGGTCCAGGAGAAAGCCTGCACATCCCTTTTCTGCGCGTCAAGGGCAGAGAGTGGTATAATAATGTCATTACGAATTCCGGAGGCTTGTATGGCAGATATGTCCGCAGTGGAGCACGTTCAGCTTACCAATGAGAGCAGGTTCCGTTTCAGGTGTCACAAGGGGATTTCATGTTTTACAAAATGCTGCAGCAATATCGATATCATGCTCACGCCCTATGACGTTGTCGCGCTCAAAAAAAGGCTGGGCATCACCTCAGAGGAGTTCCTCGAAAAGTATGCTTATACAAAAGCTGAGGGAAAGGCCTCGTTCCCTCTGATTTATCTGAGAATGAATAAAGACGAGACGAGGAGTTGTCCTTTTGTGAGCGCTGAAGGCTGCACTGTGTATGAAGACAGGCCGGCAAACTGCCGCTATTATCCCATCGGACAGGGAACCCTGAAAAAATCGGTGGACGAAAAGATTGTGGACGAGGAATTCTTCTTCTTTGTGAAGGAGGAGCACTGCAAGGGGTTTGAGGAACCTCATGAGTGGACCATAGCCCAATGGAGGGAAGACCAGGGCGTTGACCGCTATGATGAGCTCAACAGGGACTGGAAAGGCATCATCCTCCTGAGGAACGTCCCGGCGCTTGAGCTTAACGTGAAAAAACAGGAGATGTTCTATCTTTCATGCTATGACATGGACCGGTTCCGCAGGTTTATCTTCGACAGCAAATTCCTGGACAATTTTGAGGTGGATGACGACACAAAGGAAAAGATGCGCACGGATGATACTGAGCTCATGCGGTTCGGATTCAGGTTTTTGAAGTATATCCTGATGCTGGAACAGACACTGAAGGCAAAGGGGAAGAAGTGAATTACAATCTTGAGATTAAGTGATCGCTTCTTTCCTTGGATAGGGATTTTACTGTCTTTAAGCATAGTATGAAAAAGAAGAGATCACACCCAAAGAAGCTTGAATCAGTGAAACTTTTGGACGCCTTGAAAAAAGCATACTCGGTACCCGAGTCAGAAGAAGAGAAAGCGCTAAGGGAGAGGGCGAAGCGATATTTTGTCCGAGAGATTCTAGAGAGACTGTAAATCAAGGCCATCACCCTTGCGATAGAGCCGCGAGAGCTCTAGCAAAAACACTCATTTTCCCTCTCTCTTCCATGAGCTTTCCGGCTGAAAAAATAGGTCATTTGGTATACAATGAGTCTGGGTTTCTGATGCATATGCTTGACCGGATCAGGGGAAAAGGGTTGAATGCCGCTTTCGCTGAATGAAATCAAAGACCGCGCGCTCGCCTTCTCCCGCGAATGGGAAGGTGCACGGGCCGAGCGCGCCGAGGCCCAGACTTTCTGGAACGAGTTCTTTGCCGTATTCGGAATTTCACGTCGTCGAATCGCAAGTTTCGAAGAGCCTGTCAAGACGCTGCCTCTTTTTGATAACCATCCCGCCAAGGAGGGCCGCATTGACCTCTTCTGGCGCGGAACGCTCATCGCCGAACATAAGTCGCGCGGTAAGGACCTCGACTCGGCGTATAAACAGGCGCTCGATTACTTCTCCGGTATTCCGGAACGCGATCTCCCCCGCTACGTCATTGTCTCGGACTTCGCCCGCTTCCGGCTCTATGATCTCGAAACCGGAAGCCAGAACGAATTCCCCTTAAAAGACCTTTACAAACATATTAAGCTGTTCGGTTTTATCGCCGGCTACACGACCCTGAGGATCATTGCGCAAGACCCGGTGAACATCAAGGCAGCCGAACGCATGGGCAAGCTCCATGACCGGCTGCGAGCATCCGGCTATGAAGGCCATACACTCGAAGTGCTTTTGGTGCGGCTGCTCTTCTGTCTCTTTGCTGAGGATACCACGCTCTTCGAGCCGCGCGGTTCTTTCCGTGATTTTATCGAGAACAGCACAAAGGAAGACGGCTCTGATCTCGGACCGCAAATTTCACTCCTTTTCCAGGTGCTGGACACGCTCGAAAGCAAGCGGCAGAAAGGCCTCGACGAGTCGTTCGCTCCGTTCCCGTATGTGAACGGAAAGCTCTTTGAGGAAACCCTGCCGATACCGGCATGCGACAGGACCATGCGTGAGATGCTTCTTGACTGTTGCGGCCTCGACTGGGGGCGGATATCGCCGGCTATCTTTGGGGCTCTCTTCCAGTGCGTCATGGACGAGGAAGGTTCCGCACGCCGCCGTAACCTTGGGGCTCACTATACCAGCGAAGAAAATATCCTCAAGCTCATCAAGCCGCTTTTCCTCGATGACCTTTGGGCAGAATTCGAAACTGCGAAGAGGAGTGCAAACAAGCTTTTTGAACTAAACAAAAAGCTTGCAAAGTTAAAATTTCTTGACCCGGCCTGCGGGTGCGGTAATTTTCTTGTCATTGCCTATCGCGAGCTTCGTAAACTTGAGCTTGAGATCCTCCGGGCAGCTCGCGATACGGGCCAGCAGCATCTCGATATCTTTCAGCTTGTGCAGGTTGACGTCGATCAATTCTACGGCATCGAGATAGAAGAGTTCCCGGCGCAGATCGCACAGGTTGCGCTCTGGCTTACAGACCATCAGATGAACATGCTCGTGTCCGAGGAGTTCGGCCAGTACTTCCGCCGCCTGCCTCTTGTGCATGCGCCGAACATTGTCTGTGGCAATGCGCTAAGGATAGACTGGAACGATGTGATTTCTGTGTATGAGGTCGACTTCATCCTCGGCAACCCGCCGTTTGTCGGCAAACATCTCCAGAATAAATCTCAAGAAGGTGATATGGCGTGTCTATTTGCTGGTATTCCGAACTATGGTTTACTGGACTATGTTTCTGCGTGGTATCTGAAGGCGGTGCGCTACCTCCGGAGAGACGAAAAGGCATTAGGTCTGCTTGAAAATCTACAGGGTATGCCGAAACCTCCGAGTGAACGGGTGAAAATAGCTTTCGTCTCAACGAACTCCATTACACAAGGGGAACAGGTCGGTGTTTTGTGGACTGAACTCTTGCGGTGTGGTGTAAAGATTCATTTCGCCCACCGTACCTTTCGTTGGAGTAATGGAGCGCGTGGCATGGCTGCAGTGCATTGCGTGATAATCGGCTTTGCACTCCATGATGCGACCCGAAAGATAATCTATGATTATCCAGACATGAAAGAGGAACCACATGCTTTGCTGGCTACAAACATAAACCCATATCTTGTGGATGCTCCAGAGTTCCTTCTTAAGAGTCGTTCGAAACCTCTAAATGCACCGAAAGAGATGAGTTGGGGCAACAAGCCAGTTGATGGTGGACATTTGCTGCTGTCAGAACAAGAAAAGAACGAATTGACAATTCAAGATGAACGAATCATACCCTTTATTCGTCCTCTAATTGCCGCGAAAGAGTTTTTGCACAGCAGCAAACGCTGGTGTCTTTGGCTTGTAGGGATAAAGCCGTCAGTGCTCAACTCAATTCGCCCTATCCGTGAACGTGTTGAGCGCGTACGAGAAACTCGGCTTGCAAGCGTTGATAAAGGAGCCCAAAAATTGGCTATGTTTCCAATGTTATTTCGGGATACAAATGTTCCGGAGAGATTTATCTTAATTCCTGCTCATTCTTCTGAAAACCGCGATTATATACCGATGGGCTTTTTCTATCATGGAGAAATCGCTCATAATAGTTGTCAGATAGTTCCTAACGGTGATTTGTACGACTTTGGGATTCTTGAATCAATGATGCACATGGCGTGGGTTAGGCATGTTTGCGGAAGGTTGGAAAGCAGGTATCGCTATTCAAAAGATATCGTTTATAACAATTTCCCTTGGCCGAGTGATCCAACAGAGAAACAGCGGGACGCAATAGAGCAGGCTGCGCAAGGTGTGCTTGACGCACGTGCTGCGTATCCCGAGGCATCATTGGCTGATCTCTACGACCCCGTTGCCATGCCACCTGACTTAAGAAAGGCGCATCAGGCACTCGACAAGGCTGTAGACGCCGCATATGGCAAAAAGAGCTTTGGATCGGATGCCGAACGGGTGGCGTTCCTCTTTGAGTTGTACCACAAATACACTAGCCTCTTACCTTCCCCTGAGAAGCCGAAACAGCGCAAGAGGAAGAAACTTAGGTGACAGACACCGAGGCGCTACCGACGGACTTCACGCGTTTCCGGAGAATGACAGAAAGACGCGGGAGCTTGGGAGAGATGAGCAAAGAAGAAGCCGCGCTGATCGGTGCGGCTATCAAGCTGGCATTCGATCTGGCCAAAATATAACACCGTCTACTCCTCGCGTTTCAATTATTTTCAACAGTGAGGATTAACGGGAGAAGTCCGCGGTAACGCCGAGGCT
>Ga0335070_10001364_pt1 | contig 28127 bp, 19 predicted proteins | sample Lox_Sample_13_FD_206722 | JGI IMG/M metagenome (GOLD analysis project Ga0335070, IMG submission 206722) | Soil microbial communities from Loxahatchee National Wildlife Refuge, Florida, United States - Lox_Sample_1.3 | ecosystem: Environmental > Terrestrial > Soil > Wetlands | place: USA...
AACTGCCGTGCCAGGTGACGGCTGCGGGGAATCAGCTTATCTAGGAGTGCCATTCCTTCATGCGTCAAATGAAGAAGGCGGAAACGCTTCTTCCTCATCGGCATCATGCGCATTACCAGTCCGCGCGCTTCAAGCCGTACCGCCAAGTCTGCTGCGGTTGAGGTGTCGAGAGCACAGAGTCTGGCCAGCGTGACCTGGTCGATCCCGGGATGGTCCCGAAGCACTCGCAAAACGCAGTACTGGATGGGAGTTACACCCTTGCCGATGATCGAGTGGAACATGGACACGGCAATTTGCTGAGCCCTGCGAATCAGGTGACCCGGCTCATCGTAAACTTCGGTGATTGATTTGCGCGTCCTGACTTTGCGCTTGGGCCGCGCTGTGGTTCGACGATCCATAATTGTTTTCCATTGTAAGCGAGTTGCTTTGATATGGTAAAAGGCTAAGATGTTCAGTATACTGAACGGCGCTTACGGGTCTCGAGGAAGTTGGGGGGTGCCCCGCCCATGGAGGTTTTGATGAGAGAGAAGACTCTGGAAGACTTGTTGCAGAACGTCGGCAACCCAGTGCAGATGTTGCGCAACTCGCAGATCGGAGCCTACGTCTACCCGGTCGTGCCGTACGAGTTCTCGAATTGGCGCGACGAACAACGCGCATGGCGCGAAACGGCAGTGCTGTTCGATCAGTCTCACCACATGGCGAACCTCTACGTGGAAGGTCCCGACGCCCTGAAGATGCTGTCGCACTTGGCCACGAACAGCTTTGCAAAATTCCCCATCAATCGGGCCAAGCAGTTTGCGCCGTGCAGTCACGACGGCTTTGTCATAGGCGATGGCATTCTCTTCCACCTGGAAGAGAACCGGCTGGTTTTTGTGGGGCGCGCGCCGGCCGCGAGCTGGATTCAGTTTCATGCCGAGACTGGTGGATACCACGTCAAAATCGACAAAGACGACCGCTCGCCCTCAAATCCGAAAGGCAAGGCCGTCGTTCGCACCTGCTACCGGTACCAGATCCAAGGCCCGAACGCCCTGCAGATCCTCGAGAAATTGAACGGCGGTGCGCTTCCAGAGATCAAGTTCTTCAACATGGGCGTAATTAGCATCGCCGGACGCAAGGTCCGTGCCTTGCGCCATGGCATGGCGGGAGCGCCGGGCTTGGAAGTCTGGGGCCCGTATGGGGAGCGCGAGGAAATCCGCGAAGCCATCGTTGACGCTGGAAAAGAGTTTGGTCTTCTGCAAGTCGGGGCCCGCGCCTACGCTACCAATACGCTTGAGTCCGGGTGGATTCCATCGCCTCTACCCGCTGTGTACACGGGCGGGACAATGAAAGCGTATCGGCAGTGGCTGCCGGCCGGCAGCTATGAGGGTACGGGTTCGCTTGGCGGAAGTTTCGAGTCGAACAACATCGAGGACTACTACATGACCCCATATGCCTTGGGTTACGGCCCGTTCGTCAAGTTCGATCATGATTTCGTCGGCCGGGAAGCGCTGGAGAAAATGGCAGGTCAGCCACAGCGCAAGAAGGTCACCTTTGCCTGGGATGCCGACGACGTCATGAAGGTGTGGGCATCGCTGTTCGAGCCGGGAGATCCGTACAAATACCTTGATCTGCCGCTATCAAACTATGCTTCCGCATCGTATGACAGCGTTCTGAACCGCAGCAAAGTTGCGGGTTTCTCTATGTTTACGGGCTACAGCTTCAACGAGCGGACGATGCTGTCGCTCGGAGTGGTCGACCCGGATGTCGAAATCGGAACCGAGGTTCGCATTGTTTGGGGTGAGCCCGGCGGCGGCACAAAGAAAGCCACGGTCGAACGTCATAAACAAATCGAAATCCGTGCCACGGTCAGTTCCGTGCCTTACTCGAAAGTGGCACGAGAGAGTTACGCGGAAGGCTGGCGGACAGCTCAGGTGTGAGCGGTAATCGGCTTGCGGGACCGCGCAGCATCGATCCAATCAAGGGTCTTGCCCAATCCGCCGAACGTGTAGAAGTGCAGGCCCGCTATGCCGATGCGCGCGTGGTCTTCGTCGGCAAAGGCAGTAGCGATTTGGCGGATAATCGGTTCAGGCCCTCTGTCCACCAGGCTCTTGGCGAACGTCGGGTTTTCTGTGAGTACGTGCAGGGAGTTGCCGACTCCGCATCGGACGGCATAGCGGACGAGTGTAACGATTCCTGCCGGTCCCGCCAACCCAATTCGCACTGGGACGTTAATGCCTTTGGCGCGAAGGCGTCGGATCCACGCGACGATTGGCTCCGCTGCAAAACAGAACTGGGTCACAATCGACAGATCGAGCCCGTTGCTGCGTGCGAAGGCCACTTTTTCCGCTAGGGCAGCGTTCAAAACCTCCGCAGGAATGTGGGGATTACCTTCCGGAAATCCGGCCACTGCAACACGGTTGATCCCAGCGCGTTGAAACACACCCGTGCGCATCACTGCCAAACTGCTATCAAGCGGGCCTGCAGGCTGCGTACGGTCGCCGCCGACGATGAGAATGCGATCCACGCTCGCTTCCCCCGCCAGTCGTTCAGCGATTTGCTCGAGTTGCACCCTACTCTCGAGATGACGTGCCCCGATGTGAGGCATGACTACTAGCCCTGCACGCCGCAACCTAGCCGCTGGCGCAATCGTTTGCATCGGGTCGGTTCCTGGGATCCAGGTGAGCGAGACCAGCGTCTGGGGCGCCAGGCGATTCACGGCTGCATCGATAAGCTTAGAAGCATCAGGCGTGAGTTCGACGGAGTAGTCACGCAACATCTCTGCCACAGTCGAGTCGGTTGCAGTCTCGTTCATGGATTGGGCTTGCTCAGTATACTGAACGATAGCTAGATTTGGTCATTTCGGTAGCTGCTTGTCAAGACCACGGGACTGCCCCAACTTCCATGGTTCGAGTGGCAAACGCTCAGAGGTCGTTGTCGGCGAGGAAGCGTCCGGAGTCGTTGGTTTCAAGCCAATGCTTGGTGCTTTCAGGCCACGCCACGCTCTGCGCAATCTGGCGGATACACTCGCTGCCAATTTGACATCCAGGTTTGCGGGGGTGTCCCCTCGTGTCGTGAGTAGACTGAATGTTGGTTGTGGCAGAACGTACAGGGACTGTTCGCTCGCGGTGTCGCTTTGTCCACTTTGCGGGAAACACGACTCGGGCAGATAGGCTGCAATAGCGTTTGCGGCGATCTCGTCTGAAGCCGGGCGGTCCACCAGCGGATCTCGGACCTGAATCGCCACATCGAGTCATTGCAAGTAGAATAGTCTCATTCGCAGTCACCGTTGCCAATCTCTGTGGGGGTACTTACTTCGTTGCCCGTCAAGACACGCACACAAGTCGGAATCATCGGAGCAGGTCCCGCCGGCCTTGTCCTTTCTCATCTTCTTCATCTCGAGGGCATTGAGTCTGTCGTCGTTGAGAATCGCAGCCGGCAATATGTAGAAGAACGCGTTCGTGCCGGCGTGTTGGAGCAAGGTACGGCCGATCTGCTCACTGAAATGGGCGTGGGCGAACGCATGAAAAAGGAAGGGCTCGTCCACTACGGCATTGAACTGCGCTTTAGAGGACGCGGTCACCGCATCGATTTCAAGGAACTGGCCGGTGATAAGGGCATCACCATCTACGCCCAGCACGAGGTTCTCAAAGACCTGAACAATGCCCGGATCGTGGCGGGCGGCCAAGTTCATTTCGAAGTCGAAGATGTCAGCGTGCACGACTTCGACAGCTCGCAACCCAAGATCAGATATCGAAAGGACGGCATCGATTACGAACTAACCTGCGACTTTCTCGGTGGCTGTGACGGTTTTCATGGAATCTGCCGCCCCAGCATTTTCGAAGGCGTGCTCACGGTTTACGAGCGTGAATATCCGTTTGGATGGTTGGGCATTCTGGCGGAGGCGCCCCCGTCGTCGGATGAACTGATCTACGCCTATCACGACCGCGGATTCGCGCTGCTCAGCATGCGCACGCCACAGATCAGCCGCCTCTATTTACAGTGCCGACCGGACGAAGACATCGCAAACTGGAGCGACGAAGCCATCTGGCAGGAATTGCAGGTTCGGCTCGCCTCGGATGGATGGAAACTCACGGAAGGCCCCGTTCTGCAAAAAGGCGTGACCAGCATGCGCAGTTTTGTGGTCGAGCCGATGCAGTATGGAAGGTTGTTCCTTGCCGGAGACTCGGCGCATATCGTGCCGCCGACCGGCGCGAAGGGACTGAATCTCGCAGTGGCCGACGTCCGAGTTCTCGCCCGCGCGCTGGCCCATTACTACAAAGCCGCCAGCCAGCGCTGGCTCGACAAATACTCTGAAACCTGCCTCCGGCGCGTCTGGAACGTTCAACGTTTCTCCTGGTGGATGACCTCGATGCTCCATCGCTTTCCGGATGAGAATCCCTTCGACCAACGCCGCCAACTCGCAGAGTTGGATTATGTGACCGGCTTCCGCGCTGCCGCCCAGACCCTAGCCGAGAATTACGTTGGCCTGCCCTGGGACTAGCACAAGTCGCAGGGTTCAATGACAGGGATGCCAGGCAGAATTCGCTGAAAGGGCGCAATCAGTTGAGAACGCTCTTCCCAAGGCGCACCGTGACCCATCAAAACAACCCCGACATCTTTGTCCGATAGATCTAGTTGTCTTGCGGCCTGCGATCCAAAGACCGAGACAACCGGATGTCCGAGGAACTGTAGAATCTCTTCTCGAACCGTCAACAGCCCGCTTCGATATTCGACTGCACGATGGTTCTCATACGTCCCGAATCGCCGACAGCCGCATCCGGTCAATTGTTACGTCGTGCGACAGCCCTCTTCGAGGTTCCGCTTTTCTCATCGCGCCGAACCTCGGCGCAACCGGCGCTTCGTCAAGTTGGAACTCCGAGCTTCGGAAGAAGCCACTGTGTCACGATCACGTATCCGACCAGCACGGCAACCAGCCAAACCCATTCAGGCATGTTTCAACTTCTCCTGGCTGCCCACGCCTAGTTTACGCAGGAAGGTCATCATGGGGCACCAATTGGTAAAGCCCGACTGTAATAAGTTGAGACCGACGAAGGCGGTGAAGAGATACCAGTACTCATTGACCCAATGGCCGAGGGCCAAAGAAACCAGAACAAAAAGTCCAGCAATCAAGCGGAGCGTGCGTTCGATCGTCATTGTTGGTTCTCCTTAAGTGAATTCAATGCGCCACTTCGCACTGCGGTGTTTCACACTCAGCAATGTTCTCTGGTGAATGAGGATGTGGTGGCGGTACTTGTTTTCTCTTTTGCGACAGGTAGTAGAGCACCGGCACGGCCATGCGGGACAGCACGGTGGATGCAACCTCACCAGCCATGAGCGAGAGCGCCAATCCCTGAAAGATCGGATCAAACAGGATAACGCTGGCCCCTACGACGACTGCGGCGGCCGTGAGTAGCATTGGGCGGAATCGGACCGCGCCCGCATCCACGACCGCTTCTTCCAATGACATACCCTGCGAGCGACGCAATTCAATGAAGTCGACGAGGATGATGGAATTGCGAACGATGATGCCGGCGCCGGCAATGAACCCGATCATCGAAGTGGCGGTAAAGAAGGCGCCCATCAGAGCATGGGCTGGAAGAATTCCTACTAGGGTCAAGGGAATTGGCGCCATGATGACCAGCGGAGTAATGAACGACCGGAACCACCCAACGACCAGCACGTAGATGAGAACGAGTACGGCTGCGAAGGCCAGACCAAGATCGCGGAACACTTCGACAGTGATATGCCACTCACCGTCCCACTTCATCGAGTAGCGGTCCGTGCGTTCGGGCATGGCCGTGCCTTTGTATTGCTTGACCATGTAGCCGTCCGGGAGCTTAATTTTGTCGATCGCATCACTCATCTTGCCGATCGCGTAGACCGGGCTTTCTTCTTCCCCTGCGACGTCTCCCGTGACGTACACCACAGGCTGCAGGTTCTTACGGTAGACGCTGGTATCAATGGTGGTCTGATTTAGGCTGGTCACTTCCTGCAATGCAATCTGCTCACCAGTGGGAGTAGGGAGTTTCAGACTTGCCAGATCCTGCATCCCTGAGCGATCGGCGCGGGACAAGCGGACGCGAATGGGAATGTCTTCGCGGGATTGGGGATCATGCAGCAAGCCCGCATCAGCTCCGCCAAGTCCGATCTGCACAGTACGAGTCACATCCGCCGCCGAGATGCCGTGCAGGGACGCTTTATCGAGATCCACCTTGAGGTCGTACTTCGTTTGTGGGTCTTCTACGTACCAGTCCACGTCAACCACACCGGGCGTCTGCTGAAAGACTTGCTTGATCTGGGAGGCCAGTTGAATCTGCCCTTTATAGTCGGGTCCGTAGACTTCCGCGACCAGCGTTTCAAGTACGGGAGGCCCAGGTGGAACCTCGGCTACTTTAATGCGGGCTCCGAACGGCTGCGCGAGCTTCACCAATTCGGGACGTAGGCGGCGGGCAATCTCGTGGCTCTGCGCTTTTCGGTCGTGGCGCGAAAGGAGATTAACCTGGATGTCGGCTTGATTCGGTTGACGGCGCTGGAAGTAATGTCTCACAAGGCCGTTGAAGTTGTACGGTCCTGATGTGCCGGAATAGATCTGGTAATTAACCACCTCGGGTTGTTGCGCGAGATATTGTCCCAAGGTCTGCGCCACGCGAGTGGTTTGCTCCAAAGGCGTTCCATCGGGCATGTCGATGATGACCTGGAACTCACTCTTGTTGTCGAAGGGCAGCATTTTCACCCTAACCCATTTCAGAGGGACAAATGCCACGGCTACCAATAAGAGCACAACCACGGCACCGAGAAACAGCCAGCGCCGCTTCAAATCGAGGACCAACGGGTTCATCAGTTTGCGGTAAACGCGCGTGGTCCAGCCTTCTGCTTCGTGATGTTCGTGCCCACCATGGCCAGCGTAGTGCCCCAGTAATCTGAGTGCAGCCCACGGCGACACAACAAACGCAACGATCAGGGAGAAAACCATCGCTGCCGAGGCGCCGACCGGAATCGGGTGCATATAAGGTCCCATCAGACCGCGCACGAAAGCCATGGGCAGAATTGCCCCGATCACTGCAAAAGTCGCGAGAATAGTCGGGTTGCCGACTTCGTCGACTGCTTCGACGGCGACATCGACGAGTGAGCGTCCACGGCTTGAAGGCACCCGAAAATGGCGCACGATGTTTTCGACGACCACAATGGCATCATCAACCAAGATGCCGATGGAGAAGATCAGCGCAAACAGCGTCACGCGGTTGAGTGTGTATCCGAACAGATAGAAAATCGCCAAGGTGAAAGCGAGCGTGACAGGCACGGCCAGCAAGACTACGCCCGATTCACGCCAGCCCAACGCCAGAGCGATCAGCAAAGTCACCGAAAGGGTTGCTATGAAAAGGTGCTTGAGCAGTTCGTCGGACTTGTCCTTCGCCGTCTGGCCATAATTACGAGTGACGGTGACATCTAAGTCCTGGGGAAGCATGTAGCCGCGCAGGTCGGCCACCTTTTGCAACACCTTTTCGGCGATGACGCTGGCATTCGTCCCTTTGCGCTTCGCCAAAGTGATGGTCACCGCGGGATATTCGGGATTCGCGGTCTGACCACTGCTTCCCATAGCGTTCGCAAACAGAACGTAGTTGTCGGGCTCCGCAGGACCGTCTTCCAACTTTTCTACGACATCGCGAAGGTAGACGGGCCGTCCGGCGTGAACTCCGACGACCACCTGCTTCAGATCGTCAGCACGCGTAAAAAAAAGGCCCGCCTCTACTTGAAACTCCCGGTTGTCGCGAGAAAAGTTGCCCGCTTGCCCGCGTGTATTCGCTCCTTGCAGTTGTGCAACGACGGCTACAGGTGTGAGTCCATAGGCGGCAAGACGCCGTGTATCCAACACGACCCTCACCTGCCGCGGCTGGCCGCCGATGATGGTGGTTTCGGAAATATCGTCCAGCTTCTTGAGTGAGTCTTCCAGCTCGCCGGCAACACGGCGCAATCGATAAGAGTCGTAGTTCTTGCCCCACAACGTGAGCGCCATAATCGGAACGTTGTCGATGGAGCGAACCTTGATGAGCGGCTGGGAAACTCCGGGTGGGATACGGTCAAAATTGGAGTAGAGCTTGTTGTAGGTCTGGATGATCGCGTCTTCTTCTCTCGTTCCGACGTAGAAGCGCACGATCACCATGCTCATGCCTGGATGACTGATCGAATAGATGTATTCGACTCCAGGAACTTCGCGCAGCAACTTCTCCATCGGTAGGCTGACGCGTTGAGCAACCTCTTGCGGCGACGCGCCCGGCATCTGCACAAAGACGTCCAGCATGGGAACGACGATTTGTGGTTCCTCCTCGCGCGGCGTCTGGAGAATTGCGAAAGCCCCGAGCAGTAGAGCGGCCACGATCACGAGAGGTGTCAGTTTCGAATCGATGAAGGCATGCGCGACCTGTCCCGCGAGACGAAGAACGGAGTGCGCGCCGGTTGCCAATTTCGGCTTGTTGTTGTCAGCGCTCATCCTTGACTCCTAACGAGACTCGATCTTCTTGCCGCTCAGTTCGCGGCTGCCCGGATCAGCGATCAGCATCTCCCCGGCTTGCAGGCCTGCGAGTACTTCGACCTGCTGCGCCGACGGTTTACCGAGTGTGATATAGCGCAGCCCCGCGATCCGGTTTTGATCCAGCACGTAAATGCCTTGCAGTTGACCGCGCTCGACAATCGCCGTGCGCGGGATGAGCAACGCCATCCGTTCTCCCCGCGTGAATTGGGCGCGACCGAAGAAACCGGATCGCAGCGCCGAATCGGACGGCAATTCGATTTTCACGAGGAAACTACGACTCGCCGGGTCGGCTGCGGGAACGATCTCGATGACTTTCCCTTTGATCTCTCGGTCGCCGAGGGCATCGATCAGAACGGATACTTGTTCTCTTTGGTGAACATATCGCAGGTCCGATTCGTTCACCGTCGCTTCCAGCCGGTAGCGGCGCAGATCTTCTACGGTAAAGACCGGCATGCCGGGGCTGGCGAGCGTGCCTACGTCAGCCTTCTTCTCTGTGACCAGTCCATCAAACGGAGCCACAATATGCGTGTAGCCGAGAGCCGTTCGAGCTTGCTGCAGTGCGGCTCTGGCTTGAGCCTGTCCGGCCCGAGCCATTTCGCGGCGCGCCTGCGCCGCTTGATAGCGGGCCTTGATCTCGTCGAATTCCTGCGGGCTGACGGACTTCCTGTCATACAGCGCCTGATAACGTTTGAAGGTCGCTCCGGCGAGCGTGAAGTCGGATTCAGAAACCGCAATTTCCTGTTGGGCAGCCAGATCGGCCGCCATGGCGCGGTCGAGGGCAGCACGCGGCTGGGCGTCGTCAATGACCGCCAGCACTTGCCCGCGCTGCACGTGGTCGCCTTCGCGCACACGGATCTCGACAATACTTCCCATCATCTGCGCGGCGAGTTGGCTCGTCTCAGCCGCCCGCAGCGTCCCGACCGCCTCGACCACGTCAGGAATGTTCGCCGTCCGAGCTGATACGACTGAGACGTTGCTCACAGTCTCGGGCGCTGCGCTGACGCTTTGCCGTTCGCTGGAACAGCCGACAAGCATCAGACTCAGAACGGCGGAAGCCAGGGTCGCACTTCCCAGGACGAAGGTTGACCTTTTCAGTTTTTTAGGAAGAGTAAGGTTCATGGCATTACCACCGGAGACTGTAGATTCAAGGCTCCGCAGGCCAACTCCAGATTGGTGTAGCTGATCTGATACTGGTAGATTGTCTGCCAGTAATCGGCCTGCGCGCGTCGCGCAGCTTCCTCCACGCCCAAAAGATCGGTAATGGTGACAAGGCCGCTGTCGTAGCGATCCTGATTGATGCGCAAACTTTCCTGGGCTTGAGCGATAGCGATTCGAGCAACCTCTACCTGCTGCCGGCTCGCGTCCTGATCGTAGTAAGCTTGTCGGACCTCTAATCGCATCGCATCGCTCGCCACCTGCTTTAATGCCGCGATCTTTTCCGCATTGGCACGTTCGCGCGACAGCGCGGCGCGTTTTGCTCCGCCCTGAAAGAGATCGATCTGTAGCTCAATTCCTCCCAGCCAATTGTTGCCACCACCGCCAGCGAGAAACGTTGGATTGTCCAATTCCCAGCCGGCAAAGGCATTCAATCGAGGACCGAACGACGACTTGGCAATCGCGACACTGAGTTCCTGCGCCGATTGCTGCGCTTCGATCCGCTTGAGATCAGGGCGACTCGCCAGAGCCTTTTGTTCCAATTCCGGCAGTGACGTCACAGTCAGATTTCGCTCCGCGAGTGGATCTGCGGGCTGGTACGGAGTGTCGACCGATACACCCATCGCCGTGTTGAGTTGGGCTCGGGCCAGCTCCAGATTGTTTCGCGCGCGAATGAGATCTTGCTCGCGGCTGGCTAGACGAACCTTGGTGCTGAGAAGATCGGATTCGACCACCAGCCCCGCGTCGTAGCGGACCTGGCTGCGGTCCATGATCGACTTTGCTGTCTTCTCGGATTGCTCGGCGACCTCCAACTGTTTTGTGGCTAGAAGAACCGCGTAGTAGGACTGCACGACCCGAAACAAGATCTCCTGGTCGGTACGTTCGAGCTGACGACTTGCAGCGGTGTTCATTTCTTTCGCGCGACTAATTCCGCGCCAAGAAGCAAATGAGTCGAACAGGTTCCACGTTCCCCCAAAGCGGGTGGTGAAATTGCCATAGGGCAATGGAGTGTTCAGTTTGTTCAGGGCCAAATCGTCAGTTGTGAATCTCTGCTGCCGCAACTTGCTCCCGAACACATACACGGGATCATTGCCCCGCATCGCCTGTTCCGAGAACGTCACATGTGGCATAAGGAATGACTGTGCTTCGCGCACTCCAGCCGAGGCCGCTTTCGTATCCGCAAGAGCTGCCTTGTGGAGAGGATTCTTTTCAAGGGCAATGTTTGCTGCATCGTGCAGCGTCAGAGGAGCAGCGGAGCTCTGCGCCAAGGCTGTAGCAACAAGCATCGCACCAGCAGCGAAGCCCAGGGCGAGATGTCGGGTGAGGCTCAACGCTCGACTCCTGCCGTCTCAGCTTCATGAAGCCAGGAGGTAGTGTCCTCGATGATTTCGTGTGTCGTGTGGAACATGGATGTCTTTTGCACCATCGCTCCCACCGAGCAGTACTTCTCTTCCGATAGCCGAATAGCTTCCACGAGTGCTGCTTCGTCGATTCCAACACCGGTGACAACATGATGGATTCGAACGGTAGTGAAGACTTGCGGTGGACGCTCTGCTTGATCGGCCTCGACGCGCACCTGGTAGCCGGTGACTTTCTGGTGGTACTTCTGCCGAAGTACGGTGATGACGTCAAAGGCGGTGCATCCGGCCAGGCCCACCGCTACCATCTCGATGGGTTTGGCGCCGGTTCCGCCTGCCGCGTCGTCCAGAATTAAGTTGTGGCCGCTTCCCGTACGGGCCACAAACTGGCGTTGCTGTCTAAGTGCCTGCGTGAGCTCGACTTGCGCTGCAATCATGAGTGCCTCCTGCGAATTCATTGGCGAAGAACACGAATAAATGCAGAAAGTCAGAATTTGTTACAGGGAATTTTCTGCGATTGTTCCGAGGCGAATGCAGGGCTAGGAATTCGGGCGGAGCACAGCGTTAAGGCGCTGATACTCTTGCATTAACTCTTCCCGCAACCTCGCAGCTTTGGGTGGAGGGCAGTCTCCCGCCGAATTGCGACATTGCTCGATGGTGGCTTCCAAAGTAGCAACAAACGCTTGGCACGGTTGGCATCCGGCCATGTGGCGCTCCAATTCTTCGCAGAGAGAATCGTCTAGTTGTTCGTCGAGATAATCGGATAGTTCTGCGAACATGGCCTTACAACCTGCAGGACGAGATTCCTCGCCCTGAGGTCTCGCTGCGCGAATTTTCTTGCCGCCTCTCGCCATCCATGCCTGCATCAGCTCTTTCCTGACGAACAATCGGGCACGATGGAGCCGTACGCGCACGGTTCCCGCGCGAACGCCGGTAATTTCCGCCACCTCATCGTCCGTGAGTCCCTCCATGTCGCGGAGCACAAGGACAATGCGATATTGCGGAGGCAATTTCTGAACTGCATCGCGCAACCGCGCCGCCTGCTCACTGCGAATGGCAAACGCTTCTGGATTGACTTTGCCATCGCCAGTTAGTTGCTCCAGTTCGCTGCCATGCGGCATTAGCTCTTCGAGTGACAGTTCATGCGCGGGAGCGAACTTGCTCTTGCGGCGATTCATCAGGCACCGATTCTTCGCTACCTTGTACAACCAAACCACAAGTGCCTTAGGGTTGTTGAACTTAGGCAGCTGGGGGACGGATTTCAGCAAGACTTCTTGCATGGTGTCTTCGGCATCCTCGCGGTGGCCGCAAACACGCATGCTGAACGAAAAAACGGTATTTTGGAGCAAGCCAAGAGCTTGCTCGACGCCGACATCATCTCCGCGTTGCAATAGCTCTACGGCTGTTTCGATTTCCGCACGCATCGTCTAAATCTAACACGCAAGCGTCGGCGCGCATCATGCCGTATTTCAAAGAGACCTGGCCAAACCAAAGGCGGAGTGCAATCGATCGATCCGGGAGTAAGGACGTGATCCGACGAGCGGCGCGGATCACATGCAAGGTTCACGCTGCCGCGCGGACGTGCTTGACCCTCACGGTCGCAGCGGATTGCCGCGTGGGTTTGACAGGCGGCAAGATTCTATCGGGCGGATCACGGTAAACCGGAGGTTGGGGTCATCGGGACGGTAACGATCTCATCCGACCGCGAATCGTGGTTCGTATTCAACATTCGAACTGCGCTATCAGACCTATCCAAACCCACCGCGAGACAATCTTGAACCTCAACCGGTTGAAATCATGCTCTAGAAACCGCAATGAGGGCGCGGCCACTGTCGCAACAAGGTAGAGGCCCCTTCTTTCTCAAATGATCTCTCGAATCCCTGCGACGAAGATCTGTTGCTCATTGATGGAAAATCGACAGGCTGCGGGTTTTCGTTTGAACAGCACGGTCTTTCGCATTCTGAGGGAAGCTGTTAGAATTTTTGTGCGAGGTTGCTCACTGTTTTCTCTTTTGGCAAGGGCCGGCGTTTGTGAAGAGTTGAAACTCGCCCGCGTGAGATTTATTGGCGGTTTATTAGCGGTCTCAGCCCGATGGCAGGCAGTCAGGGTCGCACAAGGCAGATCGGGCAATATATGCAAATCGCGCAAAGCCGCATAAACACCGGCGATTGTGCATCTCGTTGATTTGGCGAGTGGGGACGTAGTTCAGTTGGTTAGAACGCTGCCCTGTCACGGCAGAGGTCGCGGGTTCGAGTCCCGTCGTCCCCGCCATTTTTTCAATTGCTTAGCGCCAGCGGCAAATTTCCCTGATACCTTTCAACGTGAAGTATGAAGACGATCATCGTGCTTGCTCTGGCGTTGCAGCTCTCGGCCGTAACTTTCGCTCAAACTGTTTCGCCTTCCGCGCCTCCCGCCGCTCCCCAAATCGCCGATGTGCGCAGCGGTGAGCTCCAACTGAAGGGGTATTTCTGGAAACCCGCTGGTCCAGGCCCGTTCCCGGCTATCTTGTTCAATCATGGCTCTGGCGCTGACGACCCGCAGCATACCGCAGGTCGGACGATGGCCGAGGCCGCTTCCGATCTTGCTGGTCTCTCTTAAACACGGCTACGCTTTCCTTTATCTTTGCCGCCGGGGCCAGGGTCTTTCCGCCGACCAAGGTCCATTTACGCAAGACCTTCTGAAACAAGCGGCGGCCAAGGGCGCTGACGCGCGAAAGCAGTTGCACTATCAGTTGATCACGGGCAGCCAGCTCGATGACGCTCTTGCAGGGTTAACGTTCTTGAAGGCCGTGCCGGATGTAGATCCCAAACGCATCGCCATCGTCGGCCATTCATTTGGCGGGATGCTCACGCTGCTTTCTGGCGATCACGACAGCACCATTCGCGCTGAAGTAGCCTTTGCTGCGGGCGCATACTCCTGGCATGCATCGCAAGAATTGCGCGACCGCACCCTCGCGGCAGTTGGGAAAACGGCAGCGTCGATCATGCTTGTGTATGCGGCCAATGACTTCGACACGACACTGGGAAAAGACATCTCTGCGGAACTCGACCGGCTCCACAAATCCCATTTGCTCAAAGTTTGTCCCATAATCGGCAAGACCTCAGAGGATGGGCACAGTCTGATCTACCTTGGCATCCCCGAATGGGAACCTGATGTTTTTCAGTTTCTGGACGACAACGTCAAACGCTGATTCCATTCGTGTCTGAGTCTTGCGCTTGGTCTAATACACGATAACGAGAAGCGCCTTCCGGCCAATTGCTGGTACTTGTACTGCCTTACCGAGCGCACGGCAGCCTCACCCGTACCTGGCAGCCCCTTTTCCCATTTGGTTTAAACAGCTCAATGGAGCCTCCGTGTGCCTCGGCAATCTGGCGGGAGAGCGCCAGTCCGATGCCACTTCCCGCGGGCTTGGTCGTATAGAACGGCACGAATGCATTACTCGGATTCAGCAGTCCCGGACCGTTGTCGTTGATTGTCAGGACAACATCCTGCTCGTCGACTTCCCAATCGACAGTTACCTGGGGTTTTCGAGCCTCCAGACCATTTTCTGAGGTGCTCGGAAGGTCGCTCACGGGGCTTGGCTCAAGAGCCGCTTCGACCGCATTGCGCACGAGATTAATCAGCATCTGCTCAATCTGGTCGGGATCTACCATCAGAACTACGTCCGGTCCCCGGGAGATGGCTACGGCCAGCCGCGTCTCAAGAAGAGCTACCCTCTCCACGATCGGCAGCAGCGCGACTTTCTTCAGCGTGGGAGGGGGCATCTGGGCCAACTGCCGATAGGCTTGCAGAAACCGGTTGAGCGACGCGGTGCGAGCTTCGATGATTGCCAAGCCCCGCTCAAAATCTCGCTGCTGTTCCGCGCTGAGTTTGGCCTCTGCGAGCCGGGCGCTTAAGCTTCCTGCGATCGACTTGATCGGGGTCAGCGAGTTGTTGAGTTCGTGCCCCAGCACACGGATCAGCCGTTGCCACGCCCGGCGTTCCTCCTCTCGCAAAGCCCGGCTCACGTCCAACAGGACGACCAGCGTGTGCGGCACCCCTTTCTCCCGAAACTTGCTGCGCCGTATCAGCCAGCGAGCGGTAGACCCGTTGGCCGGCAAAGCGACCAGCGTTTCGTTCGTCGCGTTCAGGCAGTCGGCGAGCCCAATTTCATCGGCCCTGCGTCCCACAAGTCGAACTGAGGCTTGCTGTAGAAGCTTTTCCCCGGCGGGATTCACGAGCTTCAAAACTCGGTCAGGATCAAAAGCAAACAGCGGGGCATCGATCTCTTCTACAACTCTCCGCAGCAATGCCGTCGCTTCGATGGCACGCAGCCGCTGGTCTGCGAGCAAGTCAGCCAGGGCATTGACCTCGAGAGAAAGTTCCCCCAAGGCGTCGTCCGCGGCCGCACCGCGTGCTCGAAAGGAATAGTCTTCTTCCCGCAGCGCAGACACCACGTTGGCCAGCGTTTGTAAGGGCCGCACTGCCTGTTCGTGCAGCGCCATGGCCAGAATCCACCAGACCAAGAGGATGGCAAATGAAAATGCTGACTTCGATTCCGTGGACCAGGGCTGCAACCAGATGAGAACACCACTGACGACGAGCCCAGGCAAGGCGACGAGCAAGGAAAACAGACTGACGCGATGCTCGTACAGGACGCGCACCCGCTTGCGAGTGGTCTTCTGTGATTCTGCCTTGCCGCGGGTGTGCGGGCTAAAGGCCATATTTCTCCATGCGCCGATAGAGTGCACCTCGGCTTAGTCCCAACGCCTCCGCAGCTTGGCTGACGTTTCCTTGAAAACGTTGCAGTGCCTTGCGGATCAGAAGCGCTTCTACTGCCTCCAGGCTGAGTTCTTCGAGATTCTGGGCTTGCGGCCGCTGCAGGTTGAGCCCGAGGTCCGCTGGCTGAATCTCCCGTCCGCGGCACATCAAAACTGCGCGCTCCAGCGTGTGTTCCAACTCGCGGACATTACCCGGCCAAGAATATTGAGCCATGACCTGAAGCACGGAATTGTCGAATCCCTCGATTTCGCGCCGGTAGCGGGTTGCGTAGCGCTGGAGGAAATGGAGACCGAGGGCGGGAATATCTTCCCGCCGTTCCCGGAGCGGTGGGACGTGAATTTCGACTGTATTCAGGCGAAACAATAGGTCCTCGCGGAACTGGCCTGCGTCACATGCGGCTTGAAGGTCGCTATTCGTGGCAGAGATGACACGCACATCAATCCTGCGCGACCGTGAAGACCCCAACCGCTCGATCTCGCCAGTTTCAAGCACGCGCAATAGCTTTGCCTGCTGCCGCACAGGGACATTCCCGATCTCATCCAAGAAGATCGTGCCCCCATCGGCCAGTTCGAAGCGTCCGATACGATCCGCGCGCGCATCCGTGAACGCACCCTTGACGTGGCCGAAAAGCTCGCTCTCGAAAACTCCTTCTGCCAAGGCGCCAGTATTCACTGCAACCAGCGGGCGGGATGCGCGTGCTGAAAGAGCATGCAGTGTCTGCGCAACGACCTCCTTGCCGCTGCCGTGCTCCCCGGTAATCAGAACGTTTGCGTCCGAAGGGCCGACGCGAGCGATGGCTTCCAGCACGGGCTGCATCGCGGGCGCCGTGGCGATGAACTCGGGACGTCCCTCTGCTTGAAAAAGACGATTCTCCGCGGCCAGTCGCTCGGCACGCTGCAACGCGCGGCGAAGTTCTACTTGGGTGCGCAAAACCGCGAGGAGACGCTCGTTCTCCCAGGGTTTCTGGATAAAATCTCGTGCGCCGCGGCGCATGGCTTCCACCGCCAATTCCACATTGCCCCATGCCGTCATCACAATTACGGGGAGAGTGCTGTCGAGAGCGACAATTTGGGAGAGAAGGTCCAGTCCTTCCTGCCCCGAAGTCGTGTCCCTCGTGTAGTTCAGATCGATCAACAGCGCGTCATAGAAGTCCGACGCCAGCGCCTCTCGAACCTCGGCTGGCGACTTTGCCGTGTCCACCCGGTAGCCCTGCGGACGAAGCAGCAGATGAAGCGCCTCCAGGACGTCCGGCTGGTCGTCGGCAGCCAAGACACGGCCGGCACGGTTGTCGGCTGGTTGTGCAGAGGCAGCACCGGGAACATCGTGCGGCTTGGCCGGAGTCGGCATGAGTCATGGCGATGCCGCGGAAAGTGTTCCGCTGATGGCATCCTGAATCAGTACTCCATTATGTTCCAAAGTCGTCCCCGTGGCGCGATCAAGTTCCACTCTAGCCTTTTGGTAAGTAGTTGCCGCATTAACCAGATCCAACTCAGCCAAGGCCAAGTCGCGCTGCGCCGTCAGCGTCTGGTAACTCGAGCCCGCGCCCAGATCTTGTTCTTTCTTAGTGATCTCGAATGTGCGTTGGGCCAGATCCTTGGCCTTGCGGGCCGATTCCACACGGGCCCGCGATTGCTCCAACGCATACTGGGCGTTGCGCACCTCGATTCGAATCTGTTTTCTCAGTTGCTCCTTGCGCAACTCCGCCTGACGATACTCCAACTCCGAACGGTACTGGTCGGCTTTGGCAACCCGGTTGCGAAATGGGATGTTCAAGTTCAGGCCAATGAAATAGTCAGGAGAGGAATTGTTAAGGGCATTCCGCCAGGCGCCGACAAGGTCGGTTGGCACAGTGGACGAGTTGCCGGGGGTCACGATGCCCGCCAGACCAGTGCCGCCATAGAATCCAACCAGCGAGACTGTGGGCAGAAGCGCGTTCCGTGCCGCCTGCCGGCTGATTTGGCGGTTCACGAGATCGATGTCGGTTTCCAGGAGTTCTGGCCGATTTTGTAGGCCTTGTGTGATCAGATTAGCCAGCGCTGCGCCGGCTTCGCCGTCGGCAACCCGCGTCCGATCCGTCGGAATCACCGGCATCTCAGCAAGGGCCGGGTCGTCAAGGCTCTTGGTCAATGCGTTCTTCATCAGCGACTCCTGCAACTGGAGACTGGTACGGGCAACGGTTAGATCCTGATCGCGCCTGGAGACTTCAGCTTCCGCTTTCATCACTTCCATCTCTGGGATGCTTTCCAGCTGCAACTGCTTCCTCGCGTTTTCCAAAGTCCGATTGGCAAAAGCCAGGGATTGCTCATTCACCCGGGCTTGTTCGTAGGCACTCACCAGATCCCAGTACATGTTCTCGATCTGGGTGATGGTGGCGATGACCTGGTCTTTGAAGGCGATGTCAGAAATCTTTTTATTGTTCTTGGCGATGCGCAGGTAGCGCAGGTTCGGCCCGAAACCAAACCCGGCAAGCAATTGTTGCTGGAACTCGAACCGGTAGTAAGTATTCAGAGCAGGAGACAAGATGGTAAACGGGCTGTTCGTCGTCTGGCGGTTGTTGTCGAATACGAACGAGATGGCGGTGCCACTCGGAAATGCCTGCATGTAACTGACGTTGACCTGTGCTGTGTTGAGCTGCAGCGATGGGACACCGTAGATTTGCTGATTCGAGAGAGGCGAGGTCAAGTGCTCAATCCCCATGCTTGCATTGATGGCCGGATCGTAAGAGGCCACGGGAGTCCCCGTACCCAGCGTGGATTGCACCAATCCGGCTGCGCCTGCGCCAGCTCCACCAGCGCCGCTCGTGGTGCCTCCGGCGCCTGCGCCCGGCGCTCCCGTGCCAAAACCGCCTACGCCACCGCCCGGTGTTCCTTGGACCACGCCCGTGTTCACGCCACGAAAGAATCCGCCGGCTTTCGTGCGCAGCAGATCCGTATCGGCAATCGGCAGGTTATAGCGCGCGATGGCGAGATCCAGATTATTTTCCAGCGCGAGGTCAATGGCGTCCTTCAAAGATAAGTACAACTTGCCGTCTCGAATCATCCCGTCCAGACGCGGGGAATTGGTTAACCCCGGCTTCGGCACCTCGTTCGCCGCATAGGGACTGAGCGGATTCCGGGAACGAGGCATGGCAAACTGGGCAGTCGCACGCTGCTGGGCCAGGGCCAGCACAGAGAACGCGCCAAGGATCGCTGCCGCGCGCCCTACAAACGACAATGTAGGAGAGAGAATCATCGCGTCACCGCCGTACTGCCGATTCCAGAGCAGGATGGGACGTATCGGCGACGAGCCAGCCGTCGCGCAGTTGAATTGTCCGTGTTCCGTAAGCCGCGTTAGTCTCCGAGTGCGTCACCTGCACGATAGTGGTGCCTTGCTGATTGAGTTCGCGAAAAAGCTCCATGATTTCCTTCGCCTGGCTGGAGTGCAGATTGCCGGTCGGCTCGTCGGCCAGCAACAGCGCCGGCCTGTGGATGACGGCTCGCGCGACGCCGACCAACTGCTGCTGCCCGCCAGAGAGTTGGCTCGGAAAGAGGTCTCTCTTGGCGACGATCTGGAAGCGATCGAGACAATCCGCGACCAGGCTCTGACGCTGCTTTGCCGGGATATCTTTGTAGGAAAGCGGCAGGTCCAGGTTCTCGCGAACCGTCAGATCGTCCAACAGGTGATAGCTCTGGAACACCATGCCGGTGTTGCGCTTGGCCAGTTCGGCGCGCTCCTTGCGTTTCATCGAGTGGACTGGTTGCTCGCGGAACCAGTATTCGCCCGCCCATCCGTCATCGAGCAGCGCAAGAACGTTTAATAAGGACGACTTTCCCGCCCCAGACGGCCCCATGACGGTGAGGAACTCTCCCTCGCGGATTTCCAAATTAATTCGCCGCAAAACCCAGGTCTGTCCGGCAGGAGTCTTATAACTGCGTTCGAGATTTGTAAGTCGGATCATTTCGCTCTGAGCTCCTTACCAAAACTCTCACTCGTACCGCAGCGCCACCATGGGATCGACCTTCGCCGCGCGGCGGGCGGGGATCACAATCGCCACCAAAGCAACAGCAACGAGAACGGTCGGAACGACCAAAAACGTCATGAGATCTGTTCCGCTAATGCCGTAAAGAAGACTGGCGGACAAACGGCCGACCGCCACAGCAATGGATAGGCCGATGGCCAGGCCGATACTTGTCAGGACAAGGCCCTGGCGTAGGACCATCGCCAACACGGTGCCGGGCCGGGCACCTAGAGCTATGCGAACGCCGATCTCGTGTGTGCGGCGGCGCACCGAATAGCTCATCACACCGTACAGACCGATGGCGCCCAATGTGAGCCCGACTGCGCCGAAGCTCCCTAGTAGCCAAGCCGAGATGCGAGGCAGAAGCAGCGATTCACTGAGATGTTCCTGCATCGTCTCGGTGTTGAAGACCGCCATGTTCGGATCAAGTGCAGCGATTTGCTCGCGCACCGAGCGTTCCAGTTGTCGCGGGTCGCCGGATGTCTTTACGAGGGTGGAAATTCCAAAGAAACTGCCGCCCTTCTCCGGGGCCGCAACGAGAAACAGATAGGCGCAATTAACTGATCCTTCGCCCACGGTGCGCGACTTGGAGTTTCGCACCACGCCTATCACGGTGTATGAGGCCTTGTCCGCGCGAACCAAGCGGCCGATCGGGTCCTCGTTGGGAAACAGATGGCCAGCCATCGTCTCGTTGATGATGGCCACGCTCTGGTTATTGGCCTGGAGGTCAAAGTCGCGGCCCCTCAGGAGGGGAATGCCCATGGTCTGGAAGTATCCGCTGAAAACACGGTAGACGTCGGCGTTGACGCTTTGCGCGGGACGGTCCTTGGTGGCGTCCACGTCAAAGTTCCAGCCTGTGCCGGCGATGCTGAGCGGCACGAGATCCACAAAACTCACCGAACGGACTCCCGGCAGCGCCGACGCGCGCTCGCGAAGCTGTGAGAGAAACTGCATCGTCCTCTCAGGCGAGTAGTTGTGGGTTTTAGGGTCTACCCTCATCACTAGGATGTTGTCGGGCTTAAAGCCGATGTCAATTGAGGCGGCGTTTCCGAGGCTTCGGAGAAACAGGCCCGCGGCCGTAAGCAGCACCAGTGATAGCGCGACTTGCACGATGACCAGCGTATTGCGCATGCCGGAGTGTCCGGCGCGGCCGGGGGCTCCCGACCCTTCTTTGAGAGCTTCTACCAAGTCCAGACGCGTGGCCCGCAGTGCGGGAACCAACCCAAACAGCAACGCAGTTACCAGTGACAAGCCGACGGTAAATACCGCCACGCGCATATCCACATTGAAGTCGAATATCACCGGAACGGGTGCTGGCAGCCGAAAGCTCGAGACCGCACGTGCCACGTACGCCGCCAATAGGAAGCCCACGCTGGCCCCGGCCAGCGCCAAGAGGAAGCTCTCCGTGAGCAGCTGACGAATGAGTCGGCCGCGGCTGGCGCCCGTCGAAAGGCGGATAGCGATCTCTTTTTGCCGCCCAGTTGCTCGAGCCAACAGGAGGTTGGCAACGTTAGCGCAGGCCACCAACAGCACGAATGCGACCACGACCATCAAGACAACCATCAGGGCGTACGCAGGGCTAACGGATCCCCCAATCAGTCCACCCGCGGTTTGGAGAGTGATCGCGTCGTGGCGGTTCTCTCCCCTGCGATACGTGTCGTCCAAGCGCTTCTTGACGAGGTTCACCGCCGCCACAGCCTGGGCACGGCTAACTCCGGGCTTGAGCCGCGCATCAAGCAGCAGCCCCAGGTTGTCTCGTTTGGTGCTGCCTCCTCCGGCCATCGCCAGGTCGGGCATGATTACTTCCACCATGGAGAGCGGCACCCAAAAGTCGGATACGATGCCGCGCTCGCTGCCGTGGAACCCGGCAGGCGCGACGCCCACTACGGTGTAACGCTGCCCATTGAGAACCACGTCGCGCCCCAGAATGCCGGCGTCGGCGCCGAAGCGCCGCTGCCACAGACTGTGGCTAAGCACCGCCACACGGCCGCTCCCCACAACCGCGTCTTCTTGGGGAAGAATGGGACGGCCAAGCGCCATGTTGACGCCCAGGATGGAGAAATAGTTGCCACTCACGACCCCACCCCAGACGCGCTCTGGCTCTCCCGTCCCGCCAATGCTGGCCGGAACCAGAGGAAAGTGCGCCGCCACGCCACTCTCGAAGATATCCGTCGTCTGCTCCTGATAGTGCAAGTAGTCTGGATAGGGGAAGGACTTGCCTTCCGAAAACATCACCATTCGCCTAGGATCCTTCACGGGCAGCACTCCCCAAAGCAATCCGTTGGCGACGCTGAAGACCGTGGCGTTCGCCGCGACGCCCAAGGCGACCGAGACAATGACCGCAGCCGTGAATCCTGGGCTCCTGCGCAACTGCCGCAGCGCGTAGCGAAGATCTTGGAGTAGTCCCGTCATTATTCTCTGCCTCCTCTCATTCGTACCGCAGCGCCACCATGGGATCGACCTTCGCCGCGCGGCGGGCGGGAATCCAGGTGGCGAGAAGCGCGGCGGCAACGAGCACGCAGGGGGCAAGGGTGAAGGCGAGGGGATCGACCGGACTGACCTGGTACAGCATGCTGCTGAACGTGCGGCCGATGCCGAGCGCCAGCAGGAATCCCATCGCCACTCCGCCGAGCATCATGATGAGACCCTCGCGCAGAATCATGCGTACCACCTCGCCCGACCTCGCGCCGAGCGCCATGCGAATGCCGATCTCTCGTGTGCGGCGGGCCACAGCGTATGCCTTGATACCGTAGACTCCGACGGCGGCAAGGGTCAGGGCGAGACCGCCAAAGATCGAGAGCATCACGGCTCCGGCGCGAATCATCCAGAGTTGCACACAACTCTCGAGATGCTGGCGAAATGATCGGACCGAAACGACTGGCAAGCCGGGCGCAGCCACGCGCACTTCGCGGCGGATGACATCAAACAGCGCGGTGTCGGTTCCGGGGACCCGTGGAGCGGTGCGCACCTGGAAGAAAACGTTGCTCTGGAAGCCTTGCGCAAAGGGTACATAGATGTGGCCGCCGATTCCCGACTCGAACAACTCCCAGCGCGTGGCGGGCACGATGCCGACAATCTCGACCGACTGAGCATCACCGGCGTGTTTAGGAACATCATTGCTCACGCCCCCGGTGTTGCCGCCGCTACTATAGACGGCCGGGCTGTCGGCCTCGGCCCATTGGATGTACTGACCGAGGGCATCGCTGCCAGGCCATAGTTTTTTTGCCAGCACATCATCGATGATGGCAACTGGCGCAGAACCAGGACTGTCCGCTTCAGTCTTAGTGAAGGCACGACCGCGCAGGAGGGGCAGACCCATCGTCGCCCAGTAATCAGCGCCAATGCTGTTCCACCGAACGATGAAGGCCAGGCCGTCGGCGGCGGTGGCAGGATGGCTATTGGGCGCGGGCTTCACGCCGGCGCGCTGCACCGGGCGATTGATCGATTGTTGACCGAAAGGCACGGTAGCCGCGATGCTGGCGGACTGTACCCCCGGCAGCCCGGCGAGGCGGTCGCTCGCGGCGCGAAAGAGCTGAAAGCTGTGGGTCTGGTCGTAATTGCCCGACCCGGCATCGACCTCGACGAGAATGGTGGAATCGGCCCGGAAGCCGGTTTCGACACTGCCAGCTTTGAGCGCGCCCCGGACAAATAGTCCGGCGGCAGTGAGCAGACCGAGCGACAAGGCGATCTGCGCCACGACAAGCGAATTACGCGGGAGCCATCGGCACCGGCGCGGGGCAGCATCTTCCCCCGCATGTTCCTTGAGTTCAATGAGCACGTCGGTGCGGGTGAGCTTGATTGCGGGCCATAGCGCGAAGCACAGCGTAGCGAGGGCGCAGAATCCCACGGTGGCCGCGAAGACAGCGGGATCAGCGCCGCCGTGGAAGAACATCGGCACCGGCATATGCGCGCCCAGCGACGCCATCAGCAGATCGGAAGAGATGAGGCCGAGCAGGAAGCCCCCGGCGCCGCCCGCGAGAGAAAGCACGATGCCGTCGGTCAGGATCAGCCGGATGATACGGTTGCGGCCGCCACCCAGGGCGAGGCGGAGGGCGATCTCCTTGCGCCGCGCTAAGCTGCGGGCAAGAAACATATTGGCAAGGTTGAGGCAAGCAACGAGCAGCACCACGCCGGCCATGCCGAACAGGAGCGTACCTACAAGCCTCAGATCGCCCTTTTCTCTGGAGGGACTGACACTGGTGCTCAGGCGGGGCAGGGGGCGCGTGGTGAATGTCTGGTCCTTTTGCTCGACCGGGTAGGCGTTTTCCAGATTCGATGCGAGGGTGTTCAAGGCGGTCTCGGCAGCCGCCGCCGACACACCGGGTTTGAGACGGCCGACAACATAAAGACTATAGGCGTCGCGGCGTGCCAGGCTGGGTTGGTGTTCTGCTTGAAAGCCGTTCATGAGCAGGTCGAAATCGCCCAGCGGGAAATAGAGTTCAGGGCCGAAAAGCATCATCGTACCCGTGAAGCGTTTGGGCGTGATGCCGACGACGGTGAACTGGCGCTCGTTGACGCGGATCGTCTTGCCCACCAGCTGTGGGTCGCTGCCAGTTTTTTCCCAGTAGAGATGGCTGGCGATGACGACCGGCGGGGCACTGCCGGGTTCTTCTTCTTCGGGGAGAAAAGCGCGTCCCTGTGCCAACGGCACGTCTAACGTGCTGAAGTAGTTCGAGCTGATGATGGCGGCAATAGTACGACGGGATCCCTCGCCCTCGCCGACCCCAACCATGGTCCCGCTGTGGGCAAGAACATCACTGAAAACCGAATTTTGTTCACGGATATCGCGGTAGGTCGGGTAGGAAAACATGCGGAAGATATCCCGGTTCTTCCGGCCTTGCGTGTAGAGCTGAACGACCTGTTGCTCTTCGGGATACGGACGCGGACTGAAAACCATCTCCCGTACAACGCTGAAAATGGCAGTGTTCCCGCCGATAGCGAGGGTAAGCACAACGATTGCTGCAGCGGTGAATCCCGGGCTCTTGCGCAACTGCCGCAGCGCGTAGCGAAGATCTTGGAGTAGTCCGGTCATCTTTGTCTAGCTCCTCTCACTCATACCGCAGCGCCACCATGGGATCGACCTTCGCCGCACGCCGCGCGGGCATCCAACAAGCAAGCAAGCCGATTCCAGCCAACACAACCGCAGCACCAATGAATGTCATCGGATCGAATGCAGATAGTTCGTAGAGCAGTGTGCGGAGAAACTGCGTCAGGCCAAGTGCTGCGAACAAGCCGAATGCAAGGCCGATGCCAGCAAGTTTCAGGCCCACACCCATGACTAACCCAATAACCGAATCTGGCGTGGCACCAAGGGCCATGCGTATGCCGATTTCGCGGGTGCGCTGGCCAACGTTGTAGCTCAGCACGCCGAACAAACCGACACCGGCAAGCAGCAGTGCCAACGCCCCGAACATTTCCAGCAGTGTTACCACGAGCCGCTGCGTGGAGATGTTCGATGTAAACAACTGGTCCATGGTCTGGACATTGGAAATGGAAACATCGCTGGCCACCTCCCGCAGCCCGGCCCGCAGTGTTGGCACAAACACATCTGGATCAAGATCGGTGCGCACGACGAAATTCGTGGAACCTGGCCCGTATTGCGCATAGGTGAAGTAAACCTGCGGCCGGGAAGATTGGATTGGACCAAGGCTGCTGATGTGCTTGACGACACCGATAATTTCGTACCAATCGCTTTCATTCTTCGGGGGAAAGGCGTTGGGCCAGAAGTGCTGACCGACAGGGTTCTTTCCGTGGTATTCCTTCTCCGCGAACATCGTGTCCACGATCACGACGCGCGGGGACTGCCAATTATCACGGGGATTGAAGGCACGCCCAGCGATCTCCCTAATGCCCAGTGCGCCAAAGAAATCGCCTCCAATTATGTTGAACTCAACTGACGGCATCTTTCCGATTTCATTTAGCGGAGCGCCCTGAATGCAATAGACGGTGTCATGAGGCTGTGTCAGCGGCAGCGCATACGCAAGACCGGTGTGGGTGACGCCGGGCAATGCCGCCAAGCGTTCAAGCGCGCGATTCGCCATGTTGAATCGCGTTCCCGGATCCTCGTACTGGCCTCCTTTAAGCATCCAGTCGAAGGTGATAAGGTGCTCGGTCTTGAAACCGAGGTCTTTCCGATGGAGGTTGCCGAGGGTGCGAAGCATCAGACCCGCGCCAACAAGAAGAACGCTGGTCAGCGCAAACTCAGTGACGATGAGCCCGGCGCGCCAACGATTTCCGTGCATCGAGCCCGCAGAGCGGCTTGTCTGTACCAGCGCCTCGCGCAAGTCGCCACGACCCGCGTGGAAAGCAGGCAGCAATCCGGAGATCAAGCTGGTCGCAAGTCCGGCGAGCGCTGTAAAGCCGAGCACCCAACCGTTCAGCGAGGCCTCATTCACCCGCGAAGCCCCCGAGGATAAAACCGTTTTCAGCCCGTCGAGCAGCCAGAAACCGAAAATCAGGCCTGCGCCGCATCCCAATAGACCAAGCATGGAACTCTCGATCAGAACCTGACGCACGATGCGTCTTCGTCCCGAGCCAAGGACGGCGCGCATTGCAAATTCCTGAGCACGCACATGCACGCGGGCGAGTTGGAGATTAGCGATATTGGCGCAGGCAATCAGAAGAACAAAGCCCGCCGCTCCCAGCAACACATACAGCGCAGGGCGCACCTGGTCCGTTCCAACTGTGGAAAGTGGCAAAACCTCTGAGGTGTATCCTCCGCCGGGATGTTCCTTCTCCATCTGGGCGGAGAGGACGTGCATGCTGGAGCGGGCTGATTCCATTGAAATGCCCGGCTTCAAGCGGCCGTAGGCATACACGAAGTGACCACGGTAGTAATATCCAAGATCGTTGCGAGTGAGGGAAAGGCTGAACGGCGTCCAAAAGTCGGCGCCCTCCAATGGTATCTTGAATTCGTCCGGCAGGATGCCAATGATCGTATAAGGCTCGCCAGAGAGAGTTATCTTGTCGCCAATGACAGACTCACGTCCGCCGAAAAGACGCTTCCACAGACTCGCGCGGATAACGACGGTACGCTCGGCTCCGGGCCTGTCGTCTTCAGGGGTGAAAAGCCGACCGCGGATGGGTGGCATACCGATAGTTGTGAAGAGGTCGTAGCTCGCAGAGGCCCCTTTCAACCGTTCGGTTTCACTGGGGCCGATATAGTTGAATTCCATCGGACGTGCCACGCCAATCGCTGTGAAACTCTTTTGCAGCTCACGCCAATCGAGGAAGTTGCGGTAACAGATCGAGTCGAAGGGAACATCTTTCGACCAATCGTAGATCAGCGCGAGACGATTCTGCTCCGGATACGGAAGAGGTTTCAGCAACACGCTCTGAAAGAGCGAGAATATTGCGGTGTTGGCCCCGATGCCCAAGGCCAATGTGATCACGGCCACTGCTGTGAATCCCGGATTCTTGCGTAACTGCCGCAGTGCGTAGCGAAGATCTTGCCAGAGTGTGTTCATCGCGTTGACCTCAATCTTTTCAAAAGCATTTCGTTTCCAACATCTCTAACCCCACCAGCATTACTCGAACGACATCGCCACTACTCGTACCGCAGCGCCACCATGGGATCGACTTTGGCCGCGCGCCGGGCAGGAATCAAGCACGCCAAAACAGCTACGGCGGTCATAACCAGGGCTACGCCAGCGAACGTTGTGGGATCCAGGGGCCCGACGCCGTAGAGCTCGCTGGCGATGAGTCGCGTCGCAACGATTGCGCCAAGCAAGCCCAAGCCGATTCCCGTGAGTATTGTCTTCAGGCCATCCCGAAGGACAAACGCGATTACTTCAGCCCGCTGCGCACCCAGAGCCAGGCGGATGCCAAACTCGCCTGTTCGTTGGCTCACAACGTATGCCAGCAGCCCATAGATGCCCACCGCCGCCAATGTCACAGCCAACAACGAGAAGGCAGTCAGACAGGCGGCCTGAGCCTTTTCTGAAATGGCGGAATTGGCCATCACCTCTTCCATCGTCCGCGGACCGGACAGTGGAACATCAGAGTCCATTTTTTGAAGGAGTTTGCGCAACGAGGACACAACTGCCAGCGGATTTCCGCTCGTGCGAATGGCGAGACGCATCGTGGACCGGGCCTGTTGGGCTTGAGCCCGGTAGAAGGTTCCGCGAGAGCTTGTCTCTTCGCGAAGGCCGCTTTGTTTTACGTCACCCACTACGCCCACGACCTCCCAACTCACGTCGTTCGCCCGATCAATGACAACCTTTTGCCCTAAAGGATCACGCTTAGGGAAGAGCGTCTTGGCGACTTGTTGGCTGATTACCACCACGTGGAGCGAGTTCGCGGTATCCGACGGCTGGATATCCCGCCCGGCCAGAATCGGAATTCCCAT
>Ga0335070_10001365_pt1 | contig 28127 bp, 24 predicted proteins | sample Lox_Sample_13_FD_206722 | JGI IMG/M metagenome (GOLD analysis project Ga0335070, IMG submission 206722) | Soil microbial communities from Loxahatchee National Wildlife Refuge, Florida, United States - Lox_Sample_1.3 | ecosystem: Environmental > Terrestrial > Soil > Wetlands | place: USA...
CGGCCTGCCCAAGAAAACCACACCTCGCCAGTTCCTCCAAGCTCACGCCGCTAAGATTTATTACCTGCCGGTCGAGGATGACTCGATCCTGCGCGATCTGGACACCCCCGAAGACTACGCTCGACATCACCCCTAGCCCTCTTGCTATTTCAATCGTCTTGTGCTATTTTTACTTTATGTTGCGCTCTTTCATTGCCATCGAGCTGCCAGGGGAAATCCAGGAAGCAATCGCCCGCAGCACCGCCAGCCTGCAAAAAGCGCTGCCCAAGCCGCTGGTACGCTGGGTGGTTACGAAGAACGTGCACCTGACTTTAAAATTCTTGGGTGACGTATCGCCCGCCAATCTGGAGCTGCTGGCCGAGGCGTTGAAAGTGGAGGCTGAGCAGCACGAGCGCTTCGGCATGTCACTGGGCGGGCTGGGTGCCTTTCCCAACGTGCGTCGGGCGCGTGTGATTTGGATCGGACTGGAAGCACCGCCAGGGCTGGCCATGCTCCAGCGCTGTGTCGAGGGCGTGGCGACCCGTCTGGGCTATCCGGCAGAAGAACGTCCCTTTTCCCCTCACCTGACCCTCGGGCGCGTCGGCCAGTCGATCTCAGCCGAGGAGCATGCCAAAATCCGACGAGAATTGGAAGCCTGTCAGGTCGGGCAACTTGGCAGCGTACATGTGGAAGCGTTGCATGTTTTCAAATCGGACCTGCAGACCAGCGGATCAATCTATACACACTTATATAAACTCCCGTTGAAAACCTGAAGAGGTGAACCCTGGACACACTGGAACTTGCGCGTGCCATCGTCGATGCCCTGGAGGAAAAGAAGGGCGAAGACATTCTCCTGCTCGATATCGAAAAAATCGCTTCCTTTACAAGTTATTTTGTCATCTGTACCGGCACCAGTGATCGCATGTTGAACGCCCTGGCGGACGCGGTCAACGATAAAACCCGCCAACAATACGAGAAAAAAGGCCGCATCGAAGGCTCGCCGAACGGCGGCTGGTTGGTTATGGACTACGGCTCGGTAGTGGTGCACTTGTTTGCCCCAGACGTACGCGATTACTACCGCCTGGAAGAGCTGTGGAACGAGGGCAAGGTATTATTAAAGTTGCAATAAGATCAAGTCTGTATAAAAATCGCCGACGGAAAAACCTGCGGCGATTTCGCTTGCCTAGTTGGATTCAAAGATCCAGGGGTCGCTATCGCGTTTCCAGCTCACCAGTTCCCCCGGCTTGAACCACAGCGCAACCTCCTTTTCGCCGTTCTCGACGCTGTCCGAGGCATGGGTCAGGTTACGGCCCACCTCCAGGGCGAAGTCGTGGCGCAGGGTCCCGGGGGCGGCTTCGGTTGGGCGTGTGGTACCCATGGTCTGGCGCACGGCGGCAATGGCATTCGGCCCTTCCCAGACCATGGCCATAACGGGTGAGGAGGTGATGTATTTCAACAAATCTTCATAAAAAGGTTTGCCCTTGTGAATGGCGTAATGCGTCTCGGCCAGCTCCGGGCTTACTTGCATGAATTTAGCCGCCACAAGGAGCAATCCGCGGCGCTCCAGCCGGCGGACGATCTCACCGATCAGCCCGCGCTGTACACCATCCGGTTTGACGAGCACCAAAGAACGTTCCACGATTGCCTCCGGTTTGAAAAATAAACTCGGGCCTTAGCCCGAGTTCTGATTTTACCATGCCCTGGGAGGCTTTCTGCCTTAGCGCAGCAATTCCTCCGCTTTGCTGTAGGCATCCAGGGCCTCTTGCAGGCGATTCGCCCGCATATAGGCGTCTCCTAACGTTTGCCAGACGATGATATCCACCGGAAAGCGATAGATCGCTTCCCTCAGGTCGTGGACCACCTCATCCAACAGGCGACCTTTTTTGATCAGCTTGGCATACGCTTGCATGGATTCCTTCAACTTGTTTGTCCCCAGGGAGGATTGGGCAGAGGCTAAAATCTCGGCATCCTTGTCCTGTGCCGGGACTTTGGATAACGTGCCAGTGCTCCGCGGAGGACCGCCGGCAACCGGCGCCGGCTTTTTTTCAGGCGCCGGTGTCACCATGACAGGCTGGGTATCCGTAACAGCCGTCTCGGCTTTTTCAACCGGAACCCATTCCTCGGGCGAGGTGGGTGATGATTCGCCTACGGGTGCATTTTCATCCACCCACGTGGGTGCCTCGGTCCCCGGCGGAGGCTCGGCAGGAGCGGGCGCCGCCTGGGCGGGTTCCGCCGCTCCGCTCATCCAAGCCGGTAATGCCTCCTCGGGACCGGGGGTTTCTTTACCGGCGGAAGGCTCATTCAAATCCTTCAGCCAATCGGGGAGACCCTCATCGCCGGAAGGCGCGGCAGGCTTGGGAGCCTGAGCCTTCCCAAGGGCTTCCTGGACATCCAGTTTGTTCAACCAGGAAGTAATGGTCAAATCATCGCCTTTGGGCGTGTTGGGCTCCGGAATCTTCTCGGCCGATTCGGGTTCAACTGGCTTACCTGTCTCTGCTCGGAAAGGTCCGGATGGAATAAACTCGACCGTTTGAGCCGGAGGTCGCGCGCTCGCCTCCGGAGGAGTTGCGGGTTGCGCTTCGGGGGCGGCCGGCTGTTCCTGGGCAGCTTTCTGGATCCATTCGGGAGGCGTTTCAGATCGATCCTCCGGTTTGGTCAGCAACTCTTCAGGCTTGGCGCCTCGCTTGGCAGCCAAGTTTTCCAGCCAAGCCATGGCGTCATCCTCGATCGAAAGCGGCCTGACGGGCCCCTGAACGGATGGTATCTCATCGACGGGTTCCTGCGGTTGGATGGTAGCCGGGCTCTCCACCGAAGGGGCGGGCGTGGGAGGAACTGGAACCTGAGGTTGCGAAGGCTCCTCGATTTGTGAGGCAACGGACGGTTGTTCCGCCTGTGACTCGGCAGGCGGACCTCCAGGCTGTCGCACCCAATCCGGCATCGCCTCATTGCGTTCCCCGGGTTTGGTCAACAATTCCTCCTCCTTGGCTCCTTGTTTGGCGGCCAGGCCTTCCAGCCAGGCCAGGGCTGCATCCTGGTCCTCAGCGGATGGTTGTTCGGTGCCGGAAAAAGGATTGACGGAAGGCGCGGAAGTCGTCGGGGCTGGTGTCCGTTCGAGCGGAGGCGCTTCGAAAGCAGGCAGCGCGCTCTTTTCCTCTGCCGGGACCGCCGGACCCTCCGGTTTTTCTTCCGGTTTCTCGAGCCATTCGGGAATATCGGCGCTGAACACCTCCCCTCCCTGAGGCTCGGACGGGAAGGTCGGCACCGCCTCCTCGGCTGCCGGGGCAGCTGCGCCGGTCACCTCTGGCGGGGCCATTGACTTCAGCCAGTCGGGCATTTCCGCCGCGGCGATCGGCTCCGCGGGAGGCACTTGACCGCTCTCGGCGGGAGTTTCCTGGACCGCGCCGGTTGATTCCTGCCAGCCAGCCGAACGCATCCATTCGGGAATTGTTCCTGGCGCTTCTGCTGGGGCTGGGGCGAGCGGTTCCGGTTCTGGGCTTTCTTCGGCCGGCTGTGCGAGCTCAGGCTCGAAGGTTACCGGGGGATGCGCGGGTGGGAGGGGTTCCATGGGTTCGAAAGTCACCAACGGAGGCTCGGCAGCCTGCCCACCGGACATCCACTCCGGCTCTTGCCCGGCCTGCTTTTCGCCCTCTAATTTTATCCCCAGGGTAGACGCCCAACCCGGCTGTGCAGTCGTCCCGGCACTGTCGGAACGGTATTCCAATCGCTCCAGGGTGATGGAAGCGTCCGCCACCTGATCGGATTGAAAGACCGACTCCTTGGTAAAGGAAGTATAGGGATCGAGCATGCGCAGGCGCTGGCGATATACCTGGGTGTTTTCCCCTTTGCCTGTGCTGGGCAGGACCTCCACCAGAATTCGCAGGGCATCCAGGCAGTATGGATATTTTTTTAGCAGCCCGGCAGCCATCTCTGCAGCTTGTACCTTCTGCCCGCTTCGGTAGTAGGCTCGCGCCAGCATTACCTGCAAGTCGGGCCGGTTGGAGTCTTCAACCAGCACGGCACGGATTTCGGCGATGGCCTGGTTGAACAACTCGCCCTGGGAATACATGTTGGCCAGGGCATCCCGGCTCAAGCGGATCTTGGGCGGCTCGACCCCGTCCCGCCGACCGTACAGCCGGCGCAGCTCCCCCTGGATCGCCGGATTGGAGGGCTGGACTTCGAAGGCACGTTCCATGTGCCAGATGGCATCGTCCAGCTTGTTCTCGTCATCGCGAATAATGCTCATACCGACATGGGCAACAAAATCGTCCGGCACGCTCATTAACACGCGCTGGAAAATATCGGCCGCGTCCGTGTACCGGCGGCTTTCCAGGTAAGCCTTGCCAAGCAGGCGATAAGTTTCGACGTGCATCGAGAAGGTTTTCAGGATGTGCTGGCAATGAGCGATGGCTTCGACCAGCTGACCGCCTTCGACCAAACCCTCGATCTCATGGTTGTACACACGTAAAGCTATCTTCGCCATGACGCACTCCTGGCTTTATTATGCACTAAAGTTCTGGATTAAGCAATCAAAAATTAATACCATACACGTCAGTCACCCGATTCCAGGTCATAAAAAAGGGGCAAAGGCGCGACCGGGGTAGCGCTCCACTTGAAAGCTTCCAGGACGACCTCACGAGCTTCGGCCAATTTCGTCGTGTCGTTTGCATGGATGGTAAAGAGCGGTTCGCCTTTAGCTACCCGTTCGCCGACCTTGTGGTGGATGACCAATCCGACGGCATGATCCACCGGGTCGCCTTTCCTGGCGCGTCCCGCCCCGAGAGCGACGGTAGCTTCTCCGACAAGACGGGCATGAATCTGGCTGAGATACCCGCTCCTGGGGCTTTTGACCGTTTCGACGTGCTTCGCCTGGGGAAGCTTTTCCGGTTGATCAACGAAGGATATGTCACCGCCCTGGGCCGAAACCAGGGACAGGAACTTGATGTAAGCGGTGCCCTTATCGAGGGCAAACTGCGCCAGCTTTTTTGCGGCGTCCAAATCCTCGGCTCGCCTTCCCAGCAGGAGCAAGTGGGCGGAGACGGTCAGGCAATGCTCGTGAAAGCCAGCCGGGCCCTTGCCGTGCAACGTGGCGATTGCTTCACGGACCTCGAGGGCATTGCCCACGGCCTCGCCGAGCGGCTGGTTCATGTCCGAGAGAAGGGTCACCACTTTCCGTCCGGCCAACTCACCGATGGAGACCATCAGGTGAGAGAGAGAGCGCGCCTCGTCCACGGTCTGCATGAAGGCGCCCAGGCCGGTCTTGACGTCGAGCAGGATGGCCTGCGCGCCCGAGGCGATTTTCTTGCTCATGATCGAGGAGGCGATCAGCGGGATGGACTGCACCGTCCCAGTGACGTCCCGCAAGGCATATAGCTTGCCGTCGGCCGGCGCCAGCTCGGGGGACTGGCCAGTCAGAACGATGCCAATCTCGGCCAATTGTTTTTTGAATTCCTCAATAGATAGGTCGACACGATAACCGGGGATGGACTCGAGCTTGTCCAGCGTTCCGCCGCTGAAGCCCAAGCCGCGCCCGGACATCTTGCCCACCGGCAACCCGCAAGCCGCGACAATGGGCAGAACCACCAGGGAGGTCTTATCCCCCACCCCGCCAGTCGAATGCTTGTCCACGGCAATGTCCACCACCCCGGAAAGATCCAGGATTTCCCCGGAGTGGGCCATGACGAGGGTCAGGTCGGCCGTTTCGCGCTCGGTCATGCCGTTGAGCAGTACGGCCATGGCCCAGGCCGAAACCTGATAGTCCGGGATCTCGCCGCGCGTGAACCCCTGGACGAAGAATTCGATTTCCTCGCCGCTCAGTTCCTGTCGGTCACGTTTTTTGATGATCAGGTCTACTGCACGCATGGGATGCTCCTCAAAAAACTCCTCCCTTTATTTTATCCCATTTTTTTAAGGTTGTCCGACAAATTCGCCTGGCGACCTTTTCTAGCCTCGCTTCAGGAGGGAATCGACCATCATGGCAAAAAACAGGAATGCCAGATACAGGCTGGAAACGCGATAAAGTCGCCAGGCAAACTTGTTGGCGCCTTTGCGCCAGACCAACCAGCTGACATAAAGCAATACCCCTCCCAGCAGAAGGGCTGAGACAAGATAAACGATTCCGGTGATGCCGAAAACCGCCGGAAGCAGAGTCACGACCAGCAGTGCGATCGTATAGATCATGATCTGGAAGCGGGTGTAATCCACGCCGCGCGCCACTGGCATGACCGGGATTTTGGCCGCGGTGTAGTCCTTCAACCGCACGAGGGCGAGCGCCCAGAAGTGCGGTGGGGTCCAAAAGAAGACGATGACAAACAGGAAGAGCGCCCACAGGTCCAACCGGCTGGTCACCGCCACCAGACCGACCACGGGGGCCATCGCACCGGCCCCGCCGCCGATGACGATGTTCTGCACGCTGGTCCTCTTGAGCATCAATGTATAAATCAAGACGTAATAAATAATCCCGACCAGGGTCATCAGCGCCGCCAGCCAATTGACCAGCCCGGCGAGCAGGTAAATGGAAACGACGCATAGCGATAATCCCCAAGCCAGGCCCTCCGCCGGAGTCAGGCGGCCGGCCGGGATGGGACGCTTGGCGGTACGCGCCATCAACCGGTCGATGTCCCGGTCGATGTACTGGTTGACCGCCTGGGCGCCGCCGGCTGCCAGGCCGCCTCCCAGCAGCGTCCACAACGCCAGCAAGGGCGTCGGCCAGGCACGTGCCCCGATCACCATGGCTGCGAACGCGGTGAAGACCAAGAGCAGGACCACCAGCGGGCGGGTCAGGGTCAGCAGGTCGCGCAGGTATTGACCGACAGAGACTGGCTTCGCCTGAACATGATCCGCCTCGGCGGAAGGTGATTCTGAGCCGGCCAACACGGCCAGCACGACCATCCCCGCCCAGGTGGCCGCGGCGGTTGCCACGTGCAAGGCCAAAAGGAACGGCGGGAATCCATGCGTGGTCTTCAGCGCTCCGACGTACGCCTGCGCAAAGAAGAGCACCGTCGTCACAGCAGCGGCGGAATAGATGCCGGTTTTCGCCCGCTGTGACCGCCACGCCTGGATGAAAAGGACGATCATCAAAACGCTGGCCGCACCGACGATAAAGCGGTGGGCCATGTGGATCCAACCGAGCGGATCGGAGGGGAAAAGCTGCCCGTTGCACAACGGCCAGCCGGCGCAGGCCTTCGTCGCCTCACTGCCAGCGACGAAGACACCGCTGAGCAGGACGACGAAAAGCACGACCAGCGCCCAGACGGTCAGGCGCGCGAAGCGGCCTCGATAAGTCAGTTTTTCGACCGCAACTGTTCCCTGGTATTGCTGGAAGGCTGTCACGGTGGCAGCCAGAAGCATCGCCAGCACGGTCAGGGCCACGGCCAGGTGCACGGCGACAACCACCGGCGGCGTATTTGTCAAGACGGTCACCGCCCCCAGGCCGATCTCGACCACCAGCAGGCCAAGGGCGATCATCATCGGTCGAAAGACCAGCCGGATGGAGCGGCCTTTCAACCAGGCAACGACGGCTGAGGCCAGGATCAAAGGCGTGGTCAGCGAGGCCACCAGGCGGTGAGTGTATTCGATGATGGCGTCCGCCCGCAAGGGAGGCAGGAGTTTCCCGTAGCAAAGCGGCCAATCCGGGCAGCCCAACCCGGACTCGGTGACGCGCACGATGCCTCCCATGACGATCAGCAGGAAGGTCATGATCGCCGCGGCCAGGACAAGAAATCGGAATCGACGTAATGGATTTGATTCAGCTTTTATCGACATGGGTTTCATCTCAGTCCCTTTTTTGTGCCAGCCTGTCTGGTCAGTAGTTGGTCGTCGGGAGTGTCCTGCACCTGCCAGCCGAGGGCGATGATTTGATCTCGCAAACGGTCCGAGGCAGCCCAATCCTTGCGCTGCCGAGCCCGGCGCCGTTCGCTCGCCAGGCGTACAACTTCAGATGGGACCTCTTCCTGCAGAACCCCTTCTGGTTGCGGCTGCGCCATCTCCCAGGCGGCAACCGAAATCCCTGCGGAGGGTTTATCCGGCCATTGGAACCGGCCCAGCTCGCTGAGCGGGAATTGCGCGCCGCTCGGGTAAATCTCGGGATTGCATTCCCGCAGCAGGGTCACCGAGCTCACCCCGTTGATCAGGCACTTTCCGGCGGCGAGATCCAGGATCAGTCCGGTGTGCTCGTCCAGGCCGACCGTCGTGTGACCGGATGGCAGCAGGCTGCACCACTGGTTGAAGCGCTCGATGCCTACAAAGCAGCGGCTGGTGTCCACGTCCTCGCCGCCGTCGGTGTTATTCCAATGTGGGATGAAGGAGATCGGCAGCTTGAAGTCAGCGAACAGGTCGAGTCCCGGGATCATGGAGACATCTTCACCGACCTTGTAAATTTCGTAGACCGGGAGGGCGCAGGTGCCGATCGAGACCGTGGCCGCGCTGGCAAAAACGAGAGCCGCGCCCAGCCTGTGGCGTGCCCGGATCAGGTGCCAGGCCAACGTACCGCGCAGCTGGCGTACGGCGTACGTCGGGCTGCCGGGTCCCATGAAGATCAGGTTGGCGCGCGCCAAAGGACCCAGAATGACAGCCTCATCCGGGCTGAAGGCCGTGCCGCGTTTCCGCGCCGGGATGACGTCGATCTGCGGGTCGAAGTTCTGCAAGCGTGCTGCCAGGAATTCCTTCACGCGCCCGGCTACCTGCGGAGAGTTCAACTCATATCCTGCCGGTGTCTCCAAAATGGCAATGCGCAGCGGCCGGGGGAGCATCTGTGCGATGGCTTCGAAAACGCGCCCTCCGGCCAGGGAGGTTTCGCCCGAACCGAGCATGGCGATCGGACCGAGGTTCAAATCCATTTCGTTTTATTCCATCAACAATTCATTCACCTTTTTCCAGACCCGGTCGAACATGGCCGCGGTGAGGCGCCCGGTCTGGGTGTTCTGACGGCTGGGATGGTACGAGCAAACCAGGTGTTTGCCATGTTCGAGTGCATAGACTGCCCCGTGGGTAAAAATGACGTCCGCTCCCGGGATTGCCAGCACCCTTACCAGACCCTCGAAAGCGACCCTCCCCAGGGCAACGAAGACCTTCGGCTGGATCATCTCGATTTCGTCTATTAAATACGAGCGGCAATTCGCCATCTCCTCGGAGGTCGGTTTGTTATCCGGTGGAGCGCAATGGCAGACGGCAGTAATGTACAGGTCCTTTAGACTCAAGCCGTCGTCCCGCTGGTCGGAAGCCGGCTGGCTGGCAAACCCTGCCCGGTACAAGGCCGGGTAGAGGAAATCGCCGGAAGCGTCGCCGGTGAACATCCTCCCCGTGCGGTTCGAGCCGTGCGCCCCAGGCGCCAACCCGACGACCAGCACGCGCGCCCGTGCATCTCCAAACCCGGGGACAGGCTTTCCCCAGTAGTCATAATCACGAAAAGCGCGGCGTTTGTCGCGTGCGACCTGTTCGCGCCACGCCACTAAGCGCGGGCAGCGCCGGCAGGTCAATAATTCTGCATTGAGGCTGCGAAGGGACATCCCACAAATTTTACCCCTTAACTCTTGAAACATTTCCTCTTTTTGGTTAAACTTTCATTAGTTCAGGAGGAACCCCATGAAACCATTTCGAAAGAACGTCGCCATCGCCATCGACGGAGGCGGGATTCGAGGCGCGATCGTCACCAAAGCCTTATCGATGCTCGAGGAACACTTGGGCAAGTCCGTGCACGACATCTTTCGTTTGACGGCTGGCACGTCCACCGGCTCGATCATCTCGGCCGGGATCGGATCGGGGCTGACCGCAGTCCAGATGCATCTGCTATACATCGGTCTGGGAAACAAGATCTTCAAAAAATCCTGGCGCACCTTCTTCTGGCCGCTTACCCGCTACCGCTACCCGCACACCGCCCTGACACAGGCCCTGCATGAGCACATCGGCGATAAGAAGATGGGCGACTTCTGGGAGGCCGCACCGCGCACCGACGTGGTCATCACGACCTTCGACCTGCTCGCCAACAAAACCCGCTTCGTCAAGCCCTGGAAAAAGGAATACCAAGATTGGCCGGTGTCGCGCGCCGTGCTCGCCTCCAGCTCCGTGCCCACCTACTTCCCGGTGGTCGAGGGCCGCTACGTGGATGGAGGCGTCGGATCCTACGCCAACCCATGTTACCTGGCCTCCTACGAGCTGCTCTTCTGCCTGAAATGGAAACCGGAGGAGACCACCCTGATCAGCCTGGGCACCGGCCGTGACCCGGAAGGGATCAAGTCCGGACAGCCGAGGCGCTTTTTCGCCTGGGAATGGCTCTCTCCCGTCCTGGGTGCCTTCCTGTCCTCGGCAGACGACCAGCAGGTGCACCTAGTGAAGACTTTCTTCACCAAGCTCGATTTCCGCCGCTTCCAGGTGGAGCTGCAGGAAAAAATCGAAATGGACGACCCGACGCAAATCCCCCGGCTGGTCGAATACGGCGAGCAGATGGGCAACATGATCCTGAACGACCAGCTGGACGGCGCCCTGGGTCTAACCGCAGGAGAATTGTCGCCCGCGTAAGTTCTCCAGGCTAGAGGATCAACATCACATCGCCAAATGAATAGAAGCGATATTTTTCTCTTTTGGCAGCCTCGTAGGTCTTCAGAATCAATTCCCGTCCGGCAAAGGCGCAAACCAGCATGATCAACGTAGACCTGGGAAGGTGGAAGTTGGTGATCAGCGCATCGACCAGCTTGAAGGGATAGCCCGGCAAGATGTACAAATTGGTGTTGCTCGAGTAAGGGGAAATTGGCAATCCTTGAGCTTTACTCGAAGCCGCGGCGCTTTCCAGCGTGCGCACCGAAGTGGTGCCCACGGCGATGATCCGCCCACCGGCTTGACGTGTCCGGTTGATCGCCTCGGCCGCCGCCCGGTCCAGCTCGCACCATTCGGTGTGGATCTTGTGCTCGCCGGGATCGTCCTCGGTCACCGGGGCAAAGGTGTCCAACCCGACATGCAGGGTGACGTACGCCAGGCGGATGCCTTTCGCCTGCAGTTCTTCCAGCAACCGGGGGGTGAAGTGCAGGCCGGCGGTAGGGGCGGCCGCCGAGCCGGGCTCGCGGGCGTACACGGTCTGGTAGCGTTCCGGGTCTTCGAGCCGCGTATGGATGTATGGCGGCAGGGGCACGTGCCCGACGGTAGGGAAGAAAGGCTCGATCGGCTCGGCAAACCGCACCCGACGGCGCGAGCCTTCGAGCATCTCCACGACCTCCGCTCCAGGGCCGTCTTCGACCCGAACGTGTTTAGCTGCAGCCAGTCCTTTTCCCCCGACCAGACATTCCCAGGTCAGGGCGTCCTCGCGGCGCAAGAGCAGCAGCTCGATGCGGCCGCCGGTCGGCTTACGGGCATAAATGCGGGCCGGGATGACGCGGGTTTGGTTCAATACCAGCAGGTCGCCGGGATTTAGGAATTGCCCTATCTCGCGAAAAACATGGTGTTCCAGTGCTCCCGTGTCACGGTGCAGGACGAGCAAGCGCGATGCATCCCGCGGTTCGACTGGTGTCTGAGCGATGAATTCGAGAGGGAGGTCGTAATCGAAGTCGGAAGTCTTCATGAAAGAGAACGCAGTCGGGGCAACCCATGGGTCACCCCGATAAATCATTTTCGCAGGATGCGTAGAATCAAATTCACCAGGACCGTCAAGACGACCGAAATCAGGATGCAAGTCGTCAAAGGGAAATAGAAGGTTCCCTGCTTGCCCTCGATGCGGATGTCCCCCGGCAGGCGGCCTAGCGGAAGGTTGAACTTCCCCAGCAGGAAGAGCAGCCCACCGATGACCAGGAAGGCAATCCCCAGGATTGTAAATATCCGGGCAATCGGCTGCATGTCACAAGAGGCGCGGCTGGGTTTCTTCGTTGTACTCCACCCCCAGGTGCCCATAGGCGGCCTTGGTCGCCACGCGGCCCTGCGGGGTGCGGTCGAGGAAGCCCAGCTGCAGCAGGTAAGGCTCGACCACGTCCATGATCGTGTCCGGCTCCTCGCTGATCGAGGCGGCGATGGTGCTCAGCCCGACCGGCCCGCCATGGTACTTCTCGATGACCGTACGCAGCACGCGCCGGTCGACGTCGTCCAGGCCGAGCGGATCGATCGCCAGCAGGGTCAGCGCCTCGGCGGCGACCGCCTTCGTGACGGTCCCGTCGGCGCGCACCTGGGCGAAATCCCGCACCCGGCGCAGGATGCGCAATGCCACGCGTGGGGTGCCGCGCGCCCGGCGGGCGATCTCATCCACCCCGCCGGCCTCCACTTTCAAGCTGAGCATCCCTGCTGCGCGCCGGACGATGGCCTGCATGGCTTTTAGATCATAGTAGTCCAGCCGGTAGACCGCACCGAAGCGCGCCCGCAGCGGCGCGGTTATCAGTGCCAGGCGGGTCGTCGCCCCGATCACGGTAAAGCGCGGCAGCTTCAGCCGGATGGAGCGCGCCGAGGGCCCCTTGCCGATGACGATGTCCAGGGCATAGTCTTCCATGGCCGGGTAGAGCACCTCCTCGACCGCCTTGCCCAGACGGTGCACCTCGTCGATGAAAATCACGTCCCCGGCGCGCAAATTGGTCAAGATAGCGGCCAGGTCGCCGGCGCGTTCGATCGCCGGGCCGGAGGTGACCTTGATATTCACGCCCATCTCGTTCGCCACCACATGCGCCAGGGTGGTCTTGCCCAGGCCGGGCGGACCGTAGAACAGGACGTGGTCGAGAGGCTCCTTGCGCTGCTGGGCAGCGGCGATCAGGATGGCCAGGTTCTCCTTGACGTTCTCCTGCCCGATCAGGTCGGCGAGCAGCTGGGGGCGCAGGGTCTGGTCGAGGCGGTCGTCGGACTTCGGCTCCGGGTCGAGGACGCGTTTCGAGGCTTCGGTCATAGGCCTGATTATACCGCGTGGGCAAAGGGGCTTATCGGAAGAGCCCGTATCGCCAATGGTGGGGGAAAATACCCCCTGAAATTCCTACATACATTATCCCATTAATAGGATATCCTTCACTCGAATCAATCCAGTCACAGGATCCAGAAACAACATTATCGGCAAGGAGAAATGATTATGAATGATACTATCCGAACTTTCCAATGCCCGTCCTGCGGCGCTTCGCTGGAACCGCCCAGCGGGGCTACGACAATGAAATGCGGCTATTGCGGCACCTCCGTCGTCATTCCCGAAGAGATCCGCTCGATGCCTCAACCCCAGGCAGGCCTGGGAGGCATGTCCCCGCTGAGCCTGGACTTCGGGACGTTAATGGCGAAGGCCATCCGCATGGGAGAGGTTGTGCGCTTGACGCGTGCCGGCGACCGGGCGGACGCCATCAAGCTCTACCAGGAAAACAGCGGAGCGAGCCTCGAACAGGCTGAAAAGGTGATCGACGCCATCGCCTCCGGACACGGCGCAGAGGTGATGATGGGACCTGAAGCCGGAGAGATGGGTAGGGTCATCGCGGCGGCCGAAAGCGCACGTGAGTTGCGCAGCCAGGCTGCCCCTGTCCGCCGCACCAGGCGCTCGAGCTGCCTGGTGTGGTTCATCCTGATCGGCATTGGCGTGTACTATTACCTTTCCTCGAACGGTATGCTTCCTGCACTGCTCAATTACCTGCACAACCTGATCCCGAAGTAACTTCTGCTGCCCCTCCTTCTCCGGAAGGAGGCCCTCCGCCCCCGGTAGCTTACCCGCTGCGCACTGCGGCCTGAATGCCATGCCAAAGATCCCCGCCAACGGCTTGCGCAGTGCACCATTCTCCATTATCCTTAGGGCATGGAACCCAGGATCAGCATCCTCACTCTCGGAGTGACCGATTTTCAGCGGTCGCTCCATTTCTATCGGGACGGGCTCGGTCTGCCGACGTCCTATCGGGAAGGCGAGGGATCGCCTTTTTCCAACTGCGCGGTACCTGGCTGGCGCTCTATCCGCGGGAAGCGCTGGCGGAAGATGCCCGCCTGCCGTCCGATCGCGCCCCCTTCGGGGGTATCACGCTGGCGCACAACGTGGGCAGTAAAGCGGAGGTCGACCGGGTGATCGCCGAGGCGCTCGCCGCCGGGGCGACTCTGCTCAGGTCCGCCGGGGATATGTTCTGGGGCGGCTACTCCGGTAATTTCGCCGACCCCGACGGTCATCCTTGGGAAGTCGCCTGGAATCCTGAATTTCCCCTGGAGTAGTACATGGCCGTATTCACGACATTTCCAAAGGATTTTATCTGGGGCTGTGCCACGTCTGCCTATCAGATCGAAGGTGCCTGGAAGGAGGACGGAAAAGGCCCGTCTATATGGGACACGTTCACGCACACCCCAGGCAAGATCGCCGACGGTTCGAACGGAGATGTCGCCGTCGACCACTATCACCGCTACATGGAAGATGTGGCGCTGATGGCCGGGCTCGGCCTGAAAGCCTACCGCTTTTCGGTCGCCTGGACCCGGGTCCTGCCGACCGGTACCGGCGCGGTCAATCTCCCCGGACTGGATTTCTACGACCGCCTGGTGGACGAGTTGCTTAAAAACGATATCGAGCCGTACGCTTGCCTGTTTCATTACGATCTGCCACAAACACTTCAGGCGAAGGGCGGCTGGCCGAACCGGGAGACCGCCTATGCCTTTGCCGAATATGCCCGGGTCGTGGCGGATCGGCTGAGCGATCGTGTCAGGTTCTGGTTTACGCACAACGAACCCTGGGTTAGCGCGTTCGCAGGATATTTCTCCGGGGATCACGCTCCTGGGATAAAAAATCCCCGGGCTGGATTCAAAGCCGCCCACCACCTTTTGCTCTCCCACGGGTTGGCCGCCGAAGCCCTGCGCGCCGCCGCCCGGCAGCCGGTAAAGGTGGGAATTACCCTCAACCTGAATCCCGTCTACCCTGCCAGTGATTCCAAGAAAGACCGGGATGCGGCCAGGCGCATCGACACCATCCTCAACCGCTCCATGCTCGACCCCCTGCTCAAAGGCACTTCACCGGTGGCGGAAATTCCCGCCGCCAAGCTGGTTACCGCCGGCTTGATCAAAACTGGAGACCTGGAAAAAATCCGCACCCTCGACATCCTGGGTGTGAACTACTACACCCGCACCGTCGTCAAGAACGACCCAAAGTTCCCGGTCGTGGCAGCTGAACAGGTCCAGCCCGAAGGCAATGAATATTCCGGCATGTGGGAGATCTACCCGCAGGGCATGTACGAGCTGCTGATGCGCATCTGGCAGGACTACCAACCGAAGTGCGAGATCATGGTGACCGAGAATGGCATCCCGGTGCCGGACGGGTTGGACTTCGACGGGCGCGTACGGGACGAGCGGCGCATCCGTTACCTACGGAATCACATCGCCCAGGTCCGCCGCGCCATGGACGACGGCGTGCCGGTCAAAGGATATTTCCACTGGTCGCTGATGGACAACTTCGAATGGATCTATGGCTATGGCCCCCGCTTCGGGCTGATCTACGTGGATTACCCCGGTCTCAAGCGTACGGTCAAGGACAGCGGGCGCTGGTTCTCAGAGGTGATTCGGAGAAACGGGCTTGAACAGTCGCCGGCCTAGAATAACATTTTTCAACCCTTAGTGGCAGAAAAATAATACGATGAGCCTCCATTACATCATCGGCGTGACGTGCGGGATCGTCGGCGGGCTGCTCAATCAGGGTGGGCAACTCCTGCAGAAAAAAGTCGTAAATGACATTCGCAATACGGATCCTCAATATGGATTCATGAGGCGTCTGCTGCGTAATCCATTATGGATATTGGGGATGGTGGTCGGTCTCGGAGGCGGAACTGCCGGATATATGTGCGCACAAAGCCTGATCGGTCCGGCATTAAGCCCTGGGTTGATGGCTTCCGGTTTGATCCTCCTGGCGATCGGCTCGGTCAAGCTCAACCATGAAGAGTTGAACGGAGCCGAGATTGCCGGGATCATCCTGATGGTCCTCGGCATTCTATGCCTCGGACTGAGCGGATTAAGCATCAATTCCACCCAAGTGAGGGCGACCCTTGCGGACCGACAATCCCAGATTCGCATCGCCATTTTCACGGCCTGCCTATTTCTCAGCTGCCTGATCAGCCGCAGCCTGGCACTCTGGTCAAAAAATCGCAAGGGCCTGCTGACCGCCCTCGGAAATGGTTTCCTGGCCTGCCTGTCGGATTTTTGGATCAACCCGTTCCTGGCCCTGATCGTGATCGTCCTGGCAGGGCGCAGCACTTTCACGCAAACGTTCATCTTCGTCATCGCGGCATTGATCCTGACATTCACCGCCAGCGTGATCACCTGGCAGAACCAGATCGCCTTCAAATATGCCCAGGCAAGCAACATCATCCCCTTCGCCCAGGTTCCAATCCAGATCAGCCCGGTTCTGGTCTATTTTTTCATCTTCGCCCTCACACCCCCCAATTCGATTTCGGTATTTTATATCCTCACTGGAACGATCCTGTCGATTGTTGCCGGCTTCCTCCTCGGTAGACGACCAGAGCCATCCCTGATCCCCGAATGACGGAGAATCCCATGCACCGGATCCTTTTCGTCTTCCTCATCCTGCTCGCGCTGTTCGGTTTCGTGACCCCTGCCGCGGCGGGAAGCACCATCCGTGTCTATTATGCCGGTCCTCAGGATAGCAGCCTTCGCCGGGCGCTGGACCTGACCGGCCGGACGGACACCTTCTCCCTGGTCACCGATCCGGCCCAGGCAGACGTCTTCCTGCTCGACGGCCTCATCCCAGAGCCGACAGTGATCGCCGAACGCCTGCAGGCAGGTGCCGGTCTGGTGCTGATCCTCGGCCCCGGGCTCCGCCAGGTGGACGTGCAGACGCTGCTCGGGATTCCGGTCACGCTCGAACGACAGGATGCTCCCGTCAGCCTGACCGCGGTCAAGGGACTGGACGACCCCGTCACCCAACAGGTCATCTGGAATGGCGCGCCACAGATCCGCGAACGCGACATTGTCGTCACGCCAATCTCCAGCGTCCAGCCGCTGGTGGTCGGCTATGAAGACGCCTCCTGGCTCCTGTGGAGTGCCCGGAAGGGAAAAGCGTTCGTCTTCAACGGCTTCCTAAGCGCTGGTTCCAATCCCCAGATCCAGGAATGGGCGTACTACAACTACCTGATCTACCACCTGACCGTGCGCGCCGCCGGCCAGACGCCAGCCTCATTTGCCGATTACCCCGGTTCGCCGGTCCCGCACGCCGCTGAGCGGGACGCCCTGCTCGGGCTGATGGCGCTTATGCTGGTCACGACCTTCACCGTATTTTTCATCGTGCGCCATTACAGCCTGAAGCATCCCGAGGAGCTGGAAAAAATCGTCTCGGACCGCGCCCGGTTCGAGTTCCGCGAAGAGAAAACCGAATGGGAGGACGTCGGCTTCCACCGGTCCTTGAGCGGTTTCCTGGTCGCCCTAAGCATCAGCCTGGTCCTTTTCATCCCCCTGATCATCTACCAGAACCTGATCCTGCCGTCCTACATCCTGCCGTCCGCCGAAGCACTGGGCATCTGGGGGCGCGTGACCCAATTCTTCAACCTGGCCTGGGCGGTTTTCGACATGGGGACGAGCGTTGCGTTTGTCAAATACCTTTCCGAGCACCGCGTCCATGATCCCAAGAAGGGTATCCAATACGGACAGGTCTTCATCTGGTGGCAGGCGCTCTCCGGGGCGGTGCAGGTGGCACTGGTCATCGGTCTGGCAAGCACGCTGGCACCGCGCTCCGCCTACGCCCTGTACGCCTGGAGTGTCATCATCCATTCCTTCATCCAAATTCCAGGTTTCTACCAGGTGATGAAGCACGCCCTGACCGGTTTCCAGCGCCTGGACTATTCCCGCCTGCTCGAAATCGGATGGAACGTGGTCTTCCCCATGGTCGTCCAGCCGGTGTTCGTCGGGGTCATGTACGCCTGGGGCAAGGCGCACCCGGTCTATGGCGGAGCCATGGGAGGTCTGTTCGGGATGGGAATCGCCGCCTACGCCGCCGAAGTGCTGACCTTCCTCACCGGCCTGTGGCTTTACCGACGGGTGGGGTACAACGCCCGCATCCTTTTCCTGGCTCACTTCGACTGGGACGTGGTCAAGAGCAGCTTCAAGTTCGGCGTTTTCGAGATGCTAGGCTCGGCGGCCTGGTCCTTCGGCCAAGCTGCCGAAATCTGGATCACGCAGGCGCGGCTGATCAACTACGCCGAAATCTGGGGCAACTGGGTGCTGGCGCAAAATTTCATCTTCGCCTTCAACGTCACCCAGACGCTCAACGACGGTGTCATGCCGGCCATCTCGGAGGCCGTGTCGAACGGCAAGCGCATCCTGAGCCAGTATTACTCCGTCATGGCGTATAAATACAACGGCCTGGTCAGCGCCTTCATCGGGGCGGTCCTGCTGGCGATCGCCCCGCGCTTCATCCTCGGCTCGACGGGGGTCGAGTTTCACCGCGCTGCCCTTTATGTCATCCCCTTGACCATCTGGGGCGCCATCCAGTTCCCCTCCTGGGTCGGGGACAACGTGCAGTTGGGGGCGAACAAACCCTACCTGAAATCCATCCTGGTCTTCTCGGAACAGATCATCCGCGTGGCCTTCGCATGGATCCTGCTGGAGCGCTTTCAGATCAACGCCCTGATCATCGCCTATTTTATCGGCCTGTTCGCCAAGGGCATCGGCGCCTACTTCGTCAACGACAAGCTGTGTTATCCCCAGCGTTTCTATTTCTGGCAATCTCTCATCGCACCATGCCTGGCGGGCGCAGTCCATTACGGGATCGTCTGGCTGGCGACCGGCTTCATCTGGAAAGGCGACCAGCTTACCAGCATCGTGATCTTTTTGATCGGCATCCTGCCCAGCTTCCCGGTTTTTATGTTCTTGTACGGGCTGTTCGGCGGCTGGGATGACGCCACGCTCGAGGAGCTTAAGGCTGCCGTCGAGTTGACCGGCTGGGCCCAATGGTTGACCCGCTGGGGCATCTACGCCCCGACCGACTCGGGGGCGCGCCTCAGCCCGCTGCACGGACGCTTTCCCATCACCAACCGGGAGGAAGCGATGCAGGAAGCTCAAGCCTTGACGGCCGAGAAAGTGAGACTGTAGTCATGGAAAACACTTTGGGAAGAAATCCTGGCCGCCTTGACGGCCGTCTAGGAGCTTGAATGCGCACAATCCACGTCGTATCCCACACCCACTGGGACCGGGAATGGTACCTGACCTTCCAGCAATTTCGCCTGAGACTGGTTCACCTGATCGACGGGCTGCTGGAGATCCTCGCCCAAGACCCCGAATTCAAATATTTCATGCTTGACGGCCAGACCATCGTGCTCGAAGACTACCTGGCCATGCGCCCCGAAAAGGAAGCGATCCTGCGCGAGCACATCCAAAAGGGACGCATCCTGATCGGACCCTGGCACGTCTTACCTGACATGTTCCTGGTCGGACCCGAGTCCCACATCCGCAACCTGCTGCAAGGCGAGCGCACCAGCCGCCGCTTCGGCGGGAAGATGAAAATCGGCTACATGCCCGATTCATTCGGCCACATCGGACAGGTCCCACAGATCCTGCACGGGTTCGGCATGGAGGTCGCCTCTCTGTGGCGCGGCGTTATGGACGAGCCGTCCGAATTCTGGTGGCAGTCGCCGGACGGTTCGCGCGTGCTGATGGCCTACCTGCGAGATGGTTACGGGAATGGCGCCGAGCTGCCGGCGGATGACCTGCCGCGCTTCGCAGAATGCCTGGCCGAAAAAGGCGAGCAGCTCGCTGCCACATCGGCAACCTCGAACCTGCTGGTGATGTACGGCATCGATCACATGGAACCGCCGCGCAACACCTCCGTAGCCATCGCCTACGCCGACGAGATGCTGCGGGGTACGCGCGTGGTTCACTCGACTCTGCCCCAATATGTCGCCGCTGTCCAGGAGGACTTGTGCAAGCGTCCGGTCGAGCTTCCCACGTTGATCGGCGAGCTGCGGGCTTGCAAACGCACGCCCCTGCTCCCGGGTGTCCTTTCGACACGAATGTGGATCAAACAGCGCAACCATGCCAGCGAAAACCTGCTGACGAAATGGGCAGAGCCATTCACCACCTGGCAGGAGCTCATCACCGGGCCGATCGGCGCCGCCCTCGGTCAAAAATCCCCACTCCTGCGCCAGGCCTGGCACCTTCTGATGGAAAACCATCCCCACGACTCGATCTGCGGCTGCTCGATCGATCAGGTCCATGACGAGATGAAGATCCGCTTTGACCAGGTCGACCAGATCGGCGAGGAGCTGACCGGCCAGAGCCTGGCCGCGCTGGCCTCTTCCATGGACACACGCCCGCCGGTGCCTGACGAAGGCATACGCTCCGCCGTGGTGGTCTTCAACCCGACCGGGTTTGCACGCAGCGACGCGCTGGACACGACCCTCGAGCTGCCGGTGGAGGTCCAGGAGTTTGATCTGGTCGACGGGACCGGGAAATCCCTGCCCTATCAAACCCGCGGCCTGGGCAAACGCGAGCTGATCAACATGCGGCTGAACCCGAAGGAATTCCGCAGCTCGATGGCCCAGGTCAACGAGGGCCGGGCAGCCGGGATGAGCATACAGGCCATGCAGGTCCGGCGCGACGGGGGCGAGGTCACGGTTGAAGCCATCATGGTCGAAGGCGGCGAACCCAACCTGACCGCCTGGCAGAACGGGATGAAGGAAATCGATGACTGCCTGGCGGACCCGCGGGCCACGATCTACAACGTCCACGTGCGCTCGGCGTCTACCAACCGGCTGGTCTTTTCGACCCCGGAGATCCCCGGTTTGGGATGGCGCACCTTCTGGGTGCGCGCCCGGGTCAGGGAGGATAAGGCGCCTCTGCGCCTCAACCCGCTGCTCACCGCCCTGCTGCCCCTCGCCCGCCTGCCGTTCATCCAGTCCCTCGCCATGCGCAAACGCCATGCCAAACCTCCGGTCAGGATCGAGAACGAATATTTTGTCGTGGAAGCCACACAGGATGGCGCGCTGATGGTGCGGGATAAACGCAACGGTGCGTCCTACCGTGGACTGAACCGCTTCCGGGACGGCGGAGACTGTGGCGACGAGTACAACTACTCCCCGCCGGTTTCGGACCGGCTGGTCCAACCACGACTGAAACACGTCAGCCTGGAGCGCGGGCCGGTTCAACAAAGCCTGACGATGGAGCTCGTCCTGCGCCTGCCTGCCGCCCTGGCCTCAGACCGCAAGTCCCGCACCAAAAAGGAGGTCGTCGTCCCCCTCACGAGCACGGCCACCCTGACGAACGGCGTGCCACGCGTGGACGTTTCCACTGAAGTGGACAATCGGGCCCGGGACCATCGCCTGCGCGTGCACTTCCCGGCGCCTTTCTCAGTCAATGGCGGCGCGCACGACGGGGCTTTCGAGGTCGTCGAGCGGCCGGTGGGCGTTCCGGCCTTTGACGAATCCTGGGTCGAGCAGCCCAGGCCCGAGGTCCCGCAGCGCGCCTTTTCCGATATTTCGGACGGCCGCCTCGGACTGATGATCGCCGATCGCGGCCTGCCTGAAGTCGAAATCATAAAGAATGACAACGGATACTCCGAGATTGCCCTGACCCTGCTGCGCTGCGTCGGATGGCTGTCACGCGATGATTTCTCCACCCGCAAGGGTCATGCCGGCCCGAGCAAGGAAACGCCCATGGCGCAACTGCCAGGAAAATGGAAATTCGATTACGCCATCATTCCACACACAGGCGGCTGGCAAAGCGCTTATTTGCAGGCCTACGCCTTCGAAGACCCTTTACGGGCTGTCGGCACCGGGGCTCATCCCGGCAACCTTCCGCCGGGCGGCTCGTTTGTCAGCGCCATCCCGGAGACGTTCGTCATCAGCGCGGTGAAGGCGGCGGAAGCAGATTTACTGGAAAAGGGAAGCCCGCACAGCTGGCTGGTACGCGGTTACAACATCGGCGGGAACCGGATCACCGCCACGCTCACACCCTGGCGCAAGTTTCCCCACGTGGAACTCGTCAATCTGGCGGAGGAAAAAATAGCCAGACTTATCCCTCGAGCTGACGGGAGCATTAGCTTCCCGGTCGGGGGACATCAGATCGTTAGTGTGATGTTTGGGGAAGAATAGCTTTAGAGGGTATTCAGGTAATGCATCGACATGACCAGGGGGATGGTAATCTCAGTCCACGCCCACGCCGTACATCTGGTCGGGGGTTAAAATTTCGGGGAAACGATCACGCAGGACCAGGCGGGATTCGTAACACAGCTGGCAGGCATCGGCATATCTCTCTTGGTGGGGAACTGCATACTCGCTCACCAGGGCAGCCGGCCCACCCGCCAGCAGCGGTCCGGTGATTGTATGGGTCCCAGGATCGTAGCGGGAGAAAATCTCAGCCAGCGGCGTCTCGAAAACATTGCCCAGGCTGATTCCCTGGCAGATGTGGACGTATCCATACGGGTCCAGGTGGACGCGGCCCGGGTCGCGCAAGTCTTCGTACGGGCAGCGGGTGAACCGCTCCCAGCCCTGCTGTGCAGCGCGTGCCACCAGTTTCCGGGCGGCACGCCCGCGGTACATAATCGATCCCTGATCCAACTCGGATTTCTCCGGCTGGGCTACCGAGATGGTTCCGATCGGGATGCCCAGTTGGTTGGCAGCTGCCTCCGCATTGCGCGCCTGGAGACTGTTCAGCTCGTTGTAATGATACAGGTCGCTGCTGACAGTCAGGTCCTCGATCAAACCCTGGAACGGCGTAAGGCAGGTACGCGCATCCTCCTCGCTGGTTGCCCAATACGCATTGCTGACGATGCCGACCTGGAAACCCAATTCGACCGCAGCCTGCACACCCGCCAGCAGAATCGAGTAATAGAGAAACGGCTCCCCGCCCTCAAAATATATCTTTTCGATGCTGTTCGTTTCCTTTGCCTGGGAAAGGATTTGTCGAATCTGGCTGCCGGCCATGGTGCCACTTTGCCAGGGGCTCCCCCATACGAAACAGTGGTCACAAGCGAAGGTGCATTGATAGGTGAGCAACAGATGCAGACCGGAAATCTTCACTGCGCCCTTTTCGTGTGCTCGAGAAGCTTATCCAATTTCCCGCGCATCTCATCCATTTCAAACGGCTTGGACCAGATATCATTGGCGCCGGCTTTCTTCGCCAGGATTCGTTCGCGCTCGTCTATCATGGCAGTAAACATCACAATCGGGAATTTGGCGGAGATCGGCGCTCCGCGCAGGGTTTGACATAGCTCGTAACCGTCGATGTCAGGCATCCTCACGTCCAGGATGGCCAGGTCCGGTTTGCGCGTCTCGACGCTTTTTATCGCATCCAGCCCATTACGCGCCGTGCCCACCTCAAAGCCCCCCAGTTCCAGAATCTTGGAGAGAAGTTTTAAATTGATTTCGTTGTCGTCCACAACAAGGATATAAGACGCCATGATTGTTCCCAATCTATCTGATCTAGAATACCTTAAGACCGCCTATATCGTCAAGACACATTTTTCTAAAGTTCAGACGTGATTTCGGACAAAAAGGTCATCAAAGCTTATACCGCCGACCCCGGCACCCACCTGCGGCGCACTGCAGGTGTGCGTTGGTTCGCAGCGCCGGGGCAGGTGGCACGCGGAGATCGCACATCGTCTCGGTGTCCTTCGGGAATCCGAATAACAAGCATTTGGCAGGTCCGCCCGACTGCCCGGGGAATTATCCCCGGAAAATGACCGCTGAATTCATCCTGGATGCTGCCTGTCGACTATAATAATACCACACCAATGTACCGGAGGCCCTATGCCAACCGTTCATGCGACAGACCACCCCCTGATCAAACATAAGCTCACCCGCCTGCGCGATAAGAATACGGATCCCAAGAAATTCCGTGAGCTGGTTCGCGAGATCGCCGCGCTCCTGGCTTACGAAGCCACCGCCGACCTTTTGACCGTACCGCGCCAGATCGAAACCCCGCTAGCGACTTATAGCGGTGCGGAGCTCAAGGAGAAGATCGGCTTGATCCCCATACTGCGTGCCGGCCTCGGAATGGTCGAGGGGATCTGGGAATTAATGCCCACCTCGGAGGTCTGGCATATCGGCCTGTACCGTGACGAAAAGACGCTCAAGCCGGTGCAGTATTACAACAAGCTGCCGGTCGAACCCACCGTCTCCGTCTGCCTGATCCTGGATCCGATGCTGGCCACCGGCGGGTCGGCAGTGGCGACAACGGACATCCTGAAACAATGGGGGGTGAATAAAATCAAATTCGTCGGGTTGATCGCTGCGCCGGAAGGGATCGCCGCGATGCAAAAGGCTCACCCGGATGTCCCCATCTACCTGGCTGCCATTGACGATCATCTGAATGAAAAAGGATACATCGTGCCAGGGCTGGGTGATGCCGGCGACCGTCAGTTTGGGACAGGGTAATAAAATGGACCTCAATCGGCTGAATGATTTCATCGTGCATGCCAAGGCAGCCACCTACGTCGGAAACGGGCAACAGACCCCGGCCTCACGCCTCGGTTCGCACGACCTCGTCTTCGAAGACGGCACGTGGTCCTATCGGGACAGCTACTTCGGGGGCAGGGATTTCATCGGAGAGGAAGTGGTCTTCCTGGACGGAAAGCCGGTCTGGGCAATGAATTACTATGGCCGCATCCTGGATGCCAGCCTCATTTCACCTCAACAAACCGGGCAAGTGATCAAAGCGAGCCTGTCCAAAATGTATATCGAGGGACGTTTCCTGGGCGGCTTCGAACACCAGTACAATCAATTCTCCTACTTGGACACAAACGAAGGCGACGTGACTTCCTTCCGCGGCAGGGAAACGATCCAACGGGAGGGCGTCGTCGTATATGAGCTGGTGTATCATGGCGGGTTGATCAAGGAAGAATAAAAATTGCACTCTAAAGGATCGAACGGAAAATCCAATTCGAATCAGCCGACGTCTACGCCGGTCAATTTCGCCAACGCGCGGTGAAGAAGCAGGAAGGGCAAAATCAGAACGGCGTGCAACCCGGCGCTCAGAGCGAAGATCAATGCCAGGGCTCGCAGGAAGATATTGAAGGGCGGAGCCAGGTTCAGCAGCATCCAGGAGCCCGCCCCCGCCAGGAAAGCCACGCCCAGCAGCGCAGCGACGATCAGTCCCAACGGCAGCCAGGCGTGACGATCCGAGGCGGAGGGCAGCATCGTGCTGCTGATCGTGAAAGTCAGATAAAACCACAACCAGAAATCGGGCAGGCGGGGCAGAATGCCCACGCCCACCCAAAATATATCCCAGTCCCCGGCACGCAGGAAATCCCACAGGGGAAGCAGTTGCATGCGGTAGATCGCCATATAGACGACAAACAGGCAGCCGCTGACCAACGGCGCAACTCCGATCATGGCATCCCGAACGACGCCGCCCGAGACAGTTTCCACCGCGCCCAGCTGCAGCCGGCCATCCGGCATGGCGTACGGGATGAGGGAAAAGCGTCCGGTGCGGACGCCGAGTAACTTGGCAGCGAGAAAATGGCTGAGCTCATGGAGCAGGACGCCCGGGAAAAAGATCAAGGCGAATAAAACCTGGGTGACCGTCGGCCGGCGGGTCAGGATCAAAAAGACAGCCTGGATTTCACGGTGCAGGGACCTTTGCAGGAAAACCAGCACCGCCAGACCCAGCAACAGCCAGAATAGACCATCGACCTGGTTCAACATGCTGCCATAAAAAACGAAGGACGAGAGACTTGCGTCTGCCGTCCTTCGCCCGTCCGAATTCCCATTTACTTCATCGCCGCCCGGGTGATCTTGACGAACTCGTCAGACTTGAGGCTGGCGCCGCCGACCAATGCACCGTCGATGTCAGGCTGCGCGAAGAATTCGGCGGCGTTGCCCGCGGTGACCGAGCCGCCGTAGAGCACGCGCGTGCCCTGGGCGATCTTCTCGCCGTACAGGTCTTTGATCGCCGGACGGATGACATCCTTCACAACCGCATTGGCATCCGCACCGGTCGAGGCGCGGCCAGTGCCGATCGCCCAGACCGGCTCGTAGGCCACCACAATCTTGGCGGCAAACTCTGCCTCCAGGTCCTTCAAGCCCTCGCGCACCTGGCGGGAGACGACCTCGGCTGTCCGCTTTGACTCATTCTCCGTCAGCGTCTCGCCGACGCACACGATCGGGATCAAGCCCACGGCCTGCGCCGCGGCGACTTTCTTGTTGACCGTCTCATCGGTTTCGCCGAAATGCGTGCGCCTCTCGGAATGACCGATAATGACATACCTGCAAAATTCCATGACCATACCCGGCGCGACTTCACCCGTGAAGGCGCCTTTCGCCTCCCAATGCATATTCTGCGCTCCGAGCCCGATGTCCGTTCCGGTTAAGAGTGCGGCGACAGGAAACAGCGCCATGAACGGCGGGCAGAGGACTTTTTCGACCCCTTTGCAATCCCGCAGACCCTGGCTCATCTCAAAAACGAGGGCGCGGGCCTCCTCGACGGTTTTATTCATCTTCCAATTACCGGCAACAAATGGGGTTCGCATTATGGTATGGCTCCTTTGATGGTATCTGCGATGGCGCGCATCCACGCGGTGGTGCGTGGATTATTATTGACCTCCGATAATGACTTGCGGGCAACCACCCACCGCCCGTCCTTGGCATAGAACTCGGCCTGGAGCAGCTGCGCCTCAGGGAAGGTTGGATCGGATTGGAGCAGCTGGGTCAGGAGTGTCTGGGCCTGAGCTCGGTTTTTGTTGTAGTAGGTGACTCGCGCCATGGCAAGCTGTGACAACGGGCGATCGAGGCGGGCAATCCGCTCAAAGGCAATGTAGTCCGGCGCATTCGCTTCTTTGAAGGCGCGATAAATAGCTTGGTGAAGCTGGTCGCGCAGATCGTCCGGCAGGGATTTTGTGGCAGACTGGTGCAGCTCGGCCGCATCCATGCACAGCCGCGCAGCCAGCAGCCAGGCGCCGTAGTCGGCCAGTTTTTGACCCCCCTGCCACAGAACCGGCTCGGGAGGCGCCAGTTTTTCGATGCTGGAAATCTGCCCTTGCGCAAGATCCGGCTGTCCGCTCGCGGCGTAAGCCAGGGCCAGGTCCACATACGCGTTGGGATCGTTCGGGTTTTGGGTCACAGCCTGGATGGCCGGATTCAAACCCGGGGCGGGTGGAGGGTCGGGCGTGGCTCCGGAGGGTATGACCAGCTGGGTTGGTTGGAGATTCCCCGGTGACGCCTGCGTGGCCTGGACAGGCACGACAGACGCCGGACCATTGGGGGCGAGGGGCTGCAGGCGGCGTACGGACCACAGCGCCGCACCGGTGACCAAGCAGATCAGCAACAGGACGACACCCACGGCCAGCCACATCCAGGCGATCTTCCTCTTCGGCTTCTCGCCGGACCCGGGAGCTGCTGCCGGCGCAACAGCCGGAAGGGCCATTGCACCCGACTCGATCGCCGCGGAGGGCGGGGTGGGTATCGTCGGTACCGGGGCGCCTGCCATGGTCGGGGCTTCCGAGTGCAAGTTCGTGGGTTCAGCCTGCTGGGCGGGTTCGCTCTCCCTCCAGGCGCGCTGGAAGGCATCCACCAAGGCATGGACGTCCTGATAACGGTCGGAACGCTCCTTGGCCAGCGCCTTGAGCAAAACGCGCTCCACCTCCGGAGAGACCAGGGGGTTGATCTGGCGCGGCATCGGCAGGGGCGTGTAGATATGATCATGGATAATCGAGAAGGGCGTGTCGGCATTGAACGGTACCTTGCCGACCACCATCTCATAGAGCGTGACGCCGAACGAATAAATATCCGTGCCCTCGTCCAGTTCCTTCTTGCCCATCGCCTGCTCGGGCGAGATATACTGGGGCGTGCCCATGACCATGTCGGTGCTGAGGGTGGACTCGCCCGAGGCGGCAATGCGCGCCAGGCCGAAGTCTGCCAGGTAGATGCTGCCATCGTTTGCCAGCAGGATGTTGGACGGTTTGATGTCCCGGTGCAGGATGCCGCGCTGGTGAGCATAGGTCAAGGCGGCTCCGACTGCGTCCACGATCCGGGCGGTATCAGACGAGGACAGGGGGTTGATCGCCATGCGCGCCTTGAGCGTCTCGCCCTCGATGAATTTCATCACCAGGTAGGGGCGCCCATCGTGCTCGGCATAATCGAAGATGGGGACAATGTTGGGATGGTCAAGCTTGGCCACCAGGCGCGCCTCCCGTTGGAAGCGCGCCAGGAAGGTATCGTCTTCGGTGAAGGCTGGATGCAGGACTTTCAAGGCTACATAGCGATCCAGAGCGGCGTGATAAGCCTTGTAGACGGTTGCCATTCCCCCTTGGCCGAGCT
>Ga0335070_10001366_pt1 | contig 28099 bp, 26 predicted proteins | sample Lox_Sample_13_FD_206722 | JGI IMG/M metagenome (GOLD analysis project Ga0335070, IMG submission 206722) | Soil microbial communities from Loxahatchee National Wildlife Refuge, Florida, United States - Lox_Sample_1.3 | ecosystem: Environmental > Terrestrial > Soil > Wetlands | place: USA...
GGCCGGTGTTGATGACTGCGATGGCGATGATCATCGGCATGGTGCCCATGGCATTAGGCATGGGCGAAGGTGGCGAGCAAAACGCACCGCTGGGACGCGCGGTAATCGGCGGACTATTATTTGCGACAGTCGCCACTTTGTTTTTTGTGCCGGTGTTTTTTAGTGCCGTCCACGGCATTCGAGCCAGACGGGCGCAAGCGCGCACTCAGATTTAATGGTGTCGATCATGCATAATGTTCGGAGATATAGATGAAAGTAGTCGAGGATAGCGAACTGGAAACGGGCGAACCCGACGTGGATCAGCAGTTCACAAATAAAGGACCCGAGCGCTCGACGCGCTGGTGGGTCATCTTGTTTGCGCTGGTAACGGCCGTGGGTCTGGTGGTGGGCGCCGTATTGCCCCGCATCCAAGCTCGGGCAAACCTGCGCAAAGAAACCGACGAGATGGCCGTGCCCACCGTCGCGGTGGTAAAGCCGAAACGATCGGCGCCCGCCGCGGAACTCGTCCTTCCCGCGAACGTGCAGGCCTTTGTGGATTCCCCAATTTACGCGCGGACGAATGGGTACCTGAAACGCTGGTATGCCGATATCGGGACACACGTCAGGGCCGGTCAACTGTTGGCTGAGATTGAGACGCCGGAAGTTGACCAGCAGCTTCGTCAGGCGCGCGCGGACCTGGGCACGGCGCAAGCCAATCTACGCCTGGCGCAGATCACTGCTGACCGTTATGCGGGCCTGCTGAAGACTGATTCCGTTTCCAAGCAGGAAGCCGACAACGCCGAAGGTGATTACGCGGCCAAGAAAGCGGCATTGGAAGGGGCTGAAGCAAACGTTAAGCGTCTGGAAGAATTGCAGTCATTCGAGAAGATCTACGCCCCGTTTGACGGGATTATTACTGCCCGCAACACGGATATCGGTGCGTTGATCGACTCCGGCAGCAGCGGCGGGAGTCGCACGGAACTGTTTCACATCGCACAGCCGAATAAGCTGCGTGTATACGTGAATGTGCCCGAAGCTTATTCGCAATCGGCCAAGCCCGGTATCAAAGCCGCTCTCACCGTGCCCGAGTATCCCGGTCGTCGATTCGACGGCACGCTGGTCCGCACGGCCGACGCGATCGACATGGCCACTCGCACCCTGCTGGTCGAGATTGAGGTCAGTAATCCCACCGGCACGCTGCTATCAGGTGCCTACGCTCAGGTCCACTTCAATTTACCGACGATATCCAGTTCCTACATTTTGCCGGTCAACGCACTGCTGTTCCGGTCGGAAGGATTGCGAGTGGCTGCCGTAAGCGAAGGGCATGCGGAGCTGAAAGCGATTACGATCGGACACGATTTTGGTTCCGAAGTGGAAGTAGTCGCCGGCTTGCAGGGAGACGAATCGATCATCGTGAATCCGCCCGATTCGCTGGTCTCTGGCGAAGCCGTTCGGGTGACTCAGCAAGCGAATACAGGCGGAGCGCGCGGTGAGTAGTCTCCGGCTGGCGGCGTTATCGGCGGCCTTGGTGACGCTCGCGGGCTGCGCCGTAGGGCCACACTATTCTCGTCCTTCTGCGGTTGTTCCGCCCGCCTACAAGGAATTACCTCAAGGCATGAAGCCAGCGGAACCTGCCGATCAACTCGCCCGCGGGAAGTGGTGGGAGGTATACGGCGATCCTCAGTTGAATGCTCTCGAAGAAAAGGTCAGGGTTTCCAATCAAAGCCTGAAAGCAGCGGTCGCACAATTCGAGCAGGCACGAGCCCTGGTGCGCTATCAGCGCGCGGATTTCTATCCGACCATTACGGCGGGAGCAGCGGGCTCGAGGAACCACATTTCCCGAAACCGTGCCGTAGCCAGCTCATTTTCACCGACGAATTACAGCGACATACAAATGCCGGTTGTGGGAGTCTCCTACGAGCCGGATTTGTTCGGGCGGGTTCGCCACACGGTGGAAGCGGCGCGCACCAGCGCACAGGCGAGTGCAGGGGACGTCGAAAACGTCAGTCTCAGCATTCATGCGGCGCTGGCCGTCGATTACTTCCAACTGCGTTCGCTCGATGCTGAAGAAGAATTACTGAACTCGAGTGTGGCAACCTTTCAGAAAGCACTGGACTTGACGCAGAACCGCTATCAAGGGGGCGTGGCCTCAGCGGTGGACGTAGCGCAGGCGCAGACGCAACTCGAAACCACCCGGGCACAGGCTACTGATGTGCAGGTCGCGCGGGCGCAATATGAACATGCGATCGCGGTGCTGATCGGGGAACCGGCTTCGTCTTTCAGCATTGAGAATTCTCCGCTAAAGGAAACTCCCCCCGCCATTCCTGTTGGATTACCTTCAGACCTGCTGGAGCGCAGACCCGACATCGCCGCCGCTGAGCGCCGGGTGGCGTCGGCCAACGAAGAAGTCGGGCTTGCGCGTGCGGCGTACTTCCCGACCATCAGCCTTTCTGGAAATGGCGGCTTTGAGAGCACGTCATTAACGAATCTGCTTTCTGGACCGAGTGGGTTTTTCTCGGCGGGAGCGTCAGCGTTGGTTACAGTGTTCGATGTTGGCCGACGCCGCGCCGTAACGGAGGAGTCGCACGCGCTTCTGGATCAGACCGCAGCCAACTACCGGGAGGACGTGCTGGTCGCGTTCGAGGAAGTGGAAGACAATCTGGCGGCACTGCGAATACTTGCGCAAGAAGCGGAGACCCAACAGGCGGCGGTGGCCGCAGCAGAGCATTCCGTGCAACTGTCCCTAAATCGGTACAAAGGTGGAGTCGCCAATTACCTCGAGGTCACGACCAACCAGGGTATCGCTTTGTCAAATGAGCGCGTGGCGGTGCAGATCCGCGGCCGGCGCATGGTCTCCAGCGTTCAGCTGATTCAGGCCCTGGGCGGAGGATGGAACAGCTCGGAAATGCCGGGAGGTAAGATACCCAACCTGCCTGCGAGCGCTACTGGACAGTAACTCCACTCACGCGCGTCACATCGAAGGTCTGGTATTGCGTGCCACTCGGCGACGAACTGCCATTTTCCACATTCCCGGTACTAGCGCCCGAGTTCGAAGTGGCGCTGCTGTTCATATTGGAATTCCCCTCGTTTCCTGTAGCATTTGGGTTGAGTTCGCTGTTTGCGTTTCCTTCTACACGAACACGATGCCCGACGTGTTGGCTCAGGTCTTGCGAGGAGTTTAGTTTCACAGGCTGACCGGTATCAGGCTGAAGGAAATAGTCGGTTTCCCGCTTGATTACGCAGCCTTCCAAGCTGGGCTGGTTGGTTGTGCTGGTCCCGGACTGAGACATCGTGCTGCTGGTGGCCGGGTTCGCCTGGGTAGAGGTCGAACTTTGTGTGTTGCTTTGGGTGCTCGAACTGGAACTGGGCGAAGTGGCCTGGTTCGAAGAACTTGGGCTGGGCGTGGTGTCGCTCTGCGCCCAGGCTCCCAATACGGCCGCCAAAATGAAAGGCAACGCGAACGAGAGTAGTCGCTTCATAGTAGATGCCTCCGATCATCGATTTGCGTACGCAGGTTCGATGGTTTGGGCGCGGGGCGCGGTTTTCCTCGCGGTTGAGGATTCCCAAGCTCGGTAACTTACGCTAATATATTCGGTGAGGATGGTTTATATGGAATGGACTACCCCGGCGTTTGAGGAGATCCAGCTCTGCTGTGAGATCAACTCCTACGTCAGCGCTCAGCTGTAAATCACACTAGAATGCGCGTAAAGCTGTTGGGAACCGCTGCTGGCGGGGCCTTCCCGCAGTGGAATTGTGCATGCCGAAATTGTGGCTTGCTGCGCCAAGGCCGCTTTGCAGGCAAGGCGCGCACGCAGCTACAAGTAGCCGTCAGTGCAGAGGACGGAAGTTGGTTCCTGCTTAACGCCTCCCCGGATATCCGCACGCAAATCGAGAATGACCCTGTGTTTCACCCGGCTGGCGCCGTTCGCACGACGCCGATCGCCGGGGTCTTGCTTACCAGCGGTGACCTCGATCAGGTGCTGGGGTTGCTCATGCTGCGCGAGTTCCAGCAGTTTCGGATCTTCGCCACGCCGGCACTGCAGCAAATCTTACGCGAAGACAATTCGATGTTCGCGGTGCTGAACCGTGTCCCTGACCAGGTTGAATGGATCGATATAGCCCCCGGCACTCCGTTTGCCTTGGCGCGAGCGCACGGCACCGAGAACCTGTGCTGTACGCCGCTTTCACTTGGGCAGCATCTCCCCTCCTATATTCCGGAATCGCGCTGGAAACACATTCGGGCGGATGAGATCTCGCTAGGGCTGATCATCCAGACTCCTTCCGGGCGGAAACTAGGATACTTTCCCGCGGTTTCTGCCATTGGCCCGGACCTCATGAGACACTTAGAGGACCTGGACGCAATCCTGTTCGACGGCACATTCTGGTCCAACGATGAACTGAATGCTACGCGCGGGACCGGACCGACGGCCCGCGAAATCGGTCACGTACCCGTCTCGGGGCACGATGGCAGCTTGGAAATGTTGTCCGGTTTGAAGGCGCGTAAGATCTACGTTCATATTAACAACACCAACCCCATGCTGGATGAATCCAGTGCAGAATATCGCCGCGTACGCGACGCGGGATGGGAGATTGGCGAGGACGGATGGGAATTCGAACTGTAACCGCGCAGGAAGCGCCGCTCATGCGCGAGGAATTGCGGGCACGTATGCAGGAGATCGGACGCGAGCGGTATCATCACCGGCATCCTTTCCACCTGCTCATGCATGAGGGTGGCCTAACGCGCGGCCAGTTGCAGGCTTGGGCCCTAAATCGCTACTACTACCAGAGCATTATTCCGATCAAGGACTCCATTATTCTGTCGCGCAGTAACGACAAGGATTTTCGACGGGCGTGGAGAAAGCGCATTGTTGATCATGATGGTGACGCAACGCACGAAGGAGGAATCGAGCGCTGGATTCGTCTTGGCGAGGCCACCGGCCTCGCCCGCAAACGCGTCGCTGGCGGCGCCGAAGTGCTGCCCGCAATCCGATTCGCCGTCGATGCCTATCTAGATCTGGTTAGGAGCCGAACCTTTCTGGAGGCAGTTGCCTCGTCGCTCACAGAATTGTTCTCGCGCGATCTAATCTCGCTGCGCATCGATGCGTTGAGAAAGCATTATCCGTGGCTATCCGGCGGGCTCGACTATTTCACCGCGCGACTCGATCAGGCGCCCGAGGACGCTGCCTTCGCCTTCAATTACGTGGCCGAGCACGCCAAGACCCGAGCCGAGCAGGAACTCGCAATGGCAGCGCTGCGCACGAAATGCGATATTCTGTGGGTACAGCTCGATGCCCTATATTTCGCCTATGTGCAGCCGGGTTGGATTCCTCCCGGAGCTTTCGTCCCAGAAAAGGAGTAGCAACTTGGCGCTTCCTGAGGACAACAGTCGCCCGCACCTGGCGCCCGGATGCCGATGGGCTGAACCGAGTAACGGAGAGCGTACTGTGCTCTTCCCCGAAGGAGCGATCGTTGTAAAAGGCACCAGCAGGGACATCCTGGAGCACTGCGATGGGCAGCGCACATTCGCCGAGATCGTCCAGGTGTTAGAAGGCCTGTATACACTGACTGATGTACAAAAGATCAAGCGCGAGGCCGGCAGCTTCCTCGAGCAACTGCGCGAGAAGCGCATCGTAGATTTCTGATGTCCCTCGTCCCACTAGCCTTGATCGCGGAATTGACCCACCGATGTCCCCTGCACTGCGTGTATTGTTCCAATCCACTCGCGATGCAGAAAGCGACATCAGAGCTGTCCACGGCGGAATGGAACCGCGTGTTCCGCGAAGCTGCGGCAATGGGATCGCTCCACGTTCACCTGACCGGCGGCGAACCTCTGGCGCGGAAAGACATTGTTGATTTGGTTGAAGGAGCGCGGTCGGCAGGGTTGTACACGAATCTCATCACCTCGGGCCTGGGTCTAAGCGAACAAAAACTGCAGGATTTGCTGGCGGCGGGTCTGGAGCATATTCAGCTCAGTTTCCAGGACTCCGACGAAGCCGCCGCAAACTCGATCGCAGGTGCGCGCGGTCACGCTGTGAAGGTCGAGCTTGCTCGCAGCATTCGGAAGCAGCGGGTTGCGTTCACGATGAATATAGTTGTCCACCGGCAAAATCTGGATCGGCTGGAAGAAATGATTCGGTTTGCAGAAGATATTCAGCCGGACCGACTGGAGATAGCGAATGTCCAGTACTACGGATGGGCATTGCCGAATCGCACTGCTCTGTTGCCTATCCGCTCTCAAGTTGAAAACTCCATGCGCACTATCCGCGACGCACAGGAACGTTTACGTGGCCGAATGCGGATCGATTACGTTGTGCCCGACTACTATGCGAAGTATCCCAAGGCCTGCATGGGAGGCTGGGGACGACGTTTGCTGCTCATCGATCCTGCGGGCCGGGCACTTCCCTGTCATGCTGCCGGCGTGATTCCAGGATTGCAATTCAACAATGTGCGCGAACGCTCGCTGGAATGGATCTGGCGCGAATCGGCTGCCTTCAACAAATTCCGTGGCGAGGAATGGATGGCGGAACCCTGCCGCAGCTGCGACCGGCGGCAAGAAGATTTTGGCGGCTGCCGCTGCCAGGCATTCCTCCTGACCGGCGATGCCGCCGGCACCGACCCGGTCTGTTCGCTTGCGCCTCTCCATACTCTCGTCGAAGGTGAAGTACAGCGCAGCAATGGCGGGCCGGTAAACGGGACCTTGCCACAGTCTCCGGTAGCCAATGAGCATTCCTGGACTTACCGCCCGAATCCGAGCTGACTCGGATAACAGCCAGGAAGCTGTCAATTGCAAAAATCATGACAAAGCTTTCACAATCCTCTGACACGTGCCGTACGCTCTTCCAATAAGCTCGATCTACTGATCACGAGTGCTGCCCACCTTAAGCACTGAATCCTCTCAGGGGTAAGGCAATGCATCGCCAGTTGTTTATGTTCATCGTGGCCGTAGCCTGTTGCTTCACTAATGCGCAGACTTCGGTCAGCAGCAGTACAGGTTCGGCAGCAGGAGGATCTGGTGCTCTTGCCGGCGCTTCCGTCATTGGAAACATCAAATTTGACGGCCCACCACCTAAACCGGCACCGATCGCAATGCGCTCGGACCCGGCGTGCGCGGCAGAACATCCCCAGTCGATGCGCGGTGAAGATCTTGTAACCGGGCAGAGCGGCACCTTGGAAAACGTGATCGTCTTCATATCGCAGGGCGCGCAGGAACGACCTTACGATGTGCCCCAAAGCCCTGCAGTTATGGAACAAAAAGGGTGTATGTATGAGCCACATGTCCTTGCCATGAGGGCGGGGCAGACACTCCGGGTAGTTAACGAGGATAAGACGACCCACAACATTCATCCCATGCCTGCAAACAACCGCGAGTGGAACAAGGCACAGATACCCGGACAACCGATCGAAGAAAAGTTTGCGCGCGAGGAAGTTTCCATTCCGGTCAAGTGCAACATTCATCCCTGGATGCACAGCTATATCGCCGTCTTCCGGCACCCCTACTTCGCGGTCACCGGGAAGGATGGGAGCTTCGAATTGAGAAACCTACCTCCCGGTGAATATACGATCGAAGCCTGGCACGAAAAACTGGGGGCTATAACCCAGCACGTGAAAGTTGCGCGGGGAGAAAACAAGAAAGTTGATTTCACCTTCAAGTCGCGCGGATGAAACCGAGCCAAGCGCCGGGTTCGGTAAACCTGAGAGCGGACGGCCGAAGCGGCCGTCCTAACCGCGCGGGACCTAAGCGGAGCGCTTTAACTCATCCGGCTCGATGTTCTCGTCCCGCTGCGGAGCTACATCCTCGGGGCGGCGGTACTCTTCGTGTGTGTGGACTGGCCGTTCAGGATGGTCGGCGGCATCTTCGGACCCCAACACGGCTTCCGCCTCCCTGGCTTGGTCGGTGTCGGCAAGTTCCTCGACGCTTTCCTCGGAGGCGTCCTCGATGGGCGAAAGATCTTGTGGATCACCCGACTGCCCTGCGCTATCGGGGCCAACCTGTCCTGGATCCGTGCCCAGATCATCCAACTGGGCTTCATTCTCTTCGTTGCGATTTCGCATCTCAGCCCTCCCGGAATAAACGTTGAACGCCTATTGGATGCACTTCGAAGCATTCAAAGCAGCATTCGGAGCTAGTTTTGTCGCACTCTTCACGGGAAATCAGGACATTCTGCCGAACCGGTAGCCAGCCTTGAGTTCGCAGCGGTAGGCCTTGTTCTTCTGCGCGTCCGTTTGAACGGTGCAGTCCGCCCAAGAGAGTATCAGAGCCGGTCCCAAAGGAAATACGATGGTCTCGCCATTGAGTTCCGCCTGCAGAGTGATACCCTCCGCGGTTGCGGGTACCGTGAAATTTAACGCGCGCCCGAGCACGAAGGGATGGGATTCGCGCACTGTATCGCTGATCATGGGATGCACGACTTCAGCTTCCACCAGAAACACTGCGGTGTCGGACCAATCCTGCGCGGAAACGCTGATACTTGTGCCGCCAGCCGAAAGTTGATGGTCATCGATATGGGTGAACGGGCATGGGCCCGCAATACAGGAAGCGCGAGCATTATGGAATTCATTTCCCGGACCTGCGTCCAGCGTAATTGATCCGGTGGACGCTTTCCACTTGCCATCCGGTGAACAGGGAGCATGGCCGTTGCAGGGCACATTGCCTTTATTTACTACCTCAAAGGTGCGAGCTGCGCTGCCCACATTGGCTGGAGTCACACTTTTAACCGAATAACGAACAATGATGTTGCCGATCGTGGTCTCCGGTCCGGGAGGTCGTGGAGTCGCTCCCCGACGCAGAAGTTCCATCCGCAAAACATACAGCTGATCGCCGACGTAATCGTTGACCCTGAGCGGTTGATAAGACCCGTGCGAGACTTCAAAGGTTATGGACCGGCCCCGACGGATCTCGCGCGGCAAGGTCAGGGAAAACCAGCCAGAGTTGTCGGATACCGCCTGCGCCAAAGGAGCTGTACCGGAACCCTCGATGTTAAACAAGCGGGAAAGATCAGAAGGCGGCATGGACGATGACAAGCGAATGCTGACGCGAGCGCCGGCCACAGGTAGCTGCCGCCGAGGATCAGCGTCATTGGTGATTACCGCACCTTTGAGTACCAGCGGCCTGGTCTTCAACAGTCCGGAAAGCCACACGCCGACAACGGCGCCAGCCACGAGCAGACTGCCGACGATGATGCCAATCTTCGAGCCCCGCTCCATTGGTTCATCTATGATAACTAACTACCCGGGCCAGCACTGCTTCGCTGCGGACGAAATCAGTTAAGATCGGTTACTTACCGTGGACAAAGGGGACAAAAGCAGCTCTCGCCGCGATTTCCTGAAGGCACTGGCCGGAATGGCGATGGCCACCCCGATTGCAGCCAGCCTGCCCACGGCCGCTGTTTGCTATACCCAGAGTAGTGGCTCAGGGCGGTCCGGCCAGGCCTCGAAGCCCGTCTTCTCGCCTGCAGACAATCAACTGCTCGATGACATGGAACGGCTTAGTTCCTGCTTCTTCTGGGAGCAGGCGAATCCGGACACGGGTTTAGTTAAGGACCGCTGCAATGCGCGTAATGCCACTTCCGATAAGAATACAGTCGCCAGCATTGCAGCCACTGGCTTTGGACTCACCGCTTTGTGCATCGGGGTGCAGAGGCAGTACCTGGGTGCGGAGGAGGTTCGTGCCCGGGTGCTCACCACCTTCCGCTTCCTTTTGGACAGGTTGCCCAATCATCGTGGATTCTTCTATCACTGGGCCGATATCAATACTGGCGAAAGGGTTTGGGACTCTGAAGTTTCATCTGTGGACACAGCCTTGCTGTTGTGCGGAATTCTCACGTGCCGCGAATTCTTCCGCGATCAGCAAATCACTCGACTCGCCAACAGTATCGTCAACCGGATCGATTGGACTTGGCTGTCGGAGGACACTTCCCTACTGCCCCACGGCTGGCTGCCGGAAGTCGGTTTTCTGCCGTATCGGTGGGACTATTACAGCGAGTTGATGATGATGTATCTGCTGGCGCTGGGTTCGGCGACCCATCCGCTCCCGCCGGAAACCTGGGACGCCTGGAAGCGTGTTCGCTTTGATTATGAAGGCATGCGCTACATCGGATCATTTGCTCCGCTCTTCGTGCACCAGTATTCGCAGGCGTGGTTCGACTTCCGTGGCAAGAGTGACGGCTACGCCGACTATTTCTACAACTCTATTACGGCCACGAAAGTCCACCGCCAGTTCTGCCTCGAGTTGGGCAAAGACTTTCCCGACTACAGCGAGGATCTGTGGGGAATCACCGCATCAGACTCCCAGAAAGGCTATGTCATCTGGGGTGGCCCACCCATGATGGGCCCCATCGACGGAACGGTTGTGCCCAGCGCCTCGGCTGGATCTCTCCCGTTCCTGCCCGCCGAAAGCATGCGCGTTCTGCGCACAATCCGCAACAAGTATCCGGCTGCGTGGACGAATTACGGATTCGTGGATGCGTTCAATCCGTTGACCGGATGGTATGACTCGGATGTCGTTGGTATTGATACCGGCATCAGCATGCTGATGGCGGAAAATGCGCGCAGCGGTTTCGTCTGGAATACATTCATGCAGAGTGGCGAAGCCAAGCGCGGGATGGCGCGCGCCGGATTCCACGGATACTAGGTAGCGCCGGCATACCGCCGGCTAGAACGTAGATACCTGACCGTGCGGCGGGTGAGACGCCCGCCCGACAGCCGCCGGGACGGCGGCGCTGCACGGCTTTTATAGTTGTCTGACCACAGACGCCACTACCGGACCTCGACTCTTCAGCATCAGCGTGATGACTAGCGACGCCAGCAGGTTTGGGTGCGCTTGCAGAGCCGCCGTCGCACAGTCGCGGCAAAGAGTTCTGCACTGATGCGCAGTGGGGTACTCTTCGATCACAATTTCAGCGCGATCGCAACATTCTTCGCACCGTGGCTTGTCGATCTCGGGAAAACATCTCCGGATTGTGGTCATGACAGCCTCCATTTCCATGAGACTGCCGTCGCTTGGGACTTGCTGTGATTGCAATCACTACCTGGTGTATCGACGCACACACAAGGCCAACCTTCATCCTGACCACGGTGGCTGATCACGAAAGTAACGGTCAATGTGAACAGAATCACAGCCCCCCCGCGAATACTCTTCAATAATGAGAGAGGTTCAGTATGTGTTCCTGGATGCGGGCACTCACTCTGGCTGCGATAGTTATTGGAGTCATGACGGCAGGTTTTGCCGCGCACACCGTTGTCTTTCCGAAATCCAGTGAACTAGGCTCGCCCGATGGTCGTTTCCTCATACGCAGTGCAGACCGTGAAGCGCCCACCACCGATTTCGTCGGAACCTTTCACTCACTATGGATCATTGAGGTCGCAACCGGTCGCTCGCGCAAGCTCTGCGACTACGTCGGCGTAGCGGCTGTGCGATGGTCAGGTAGCGAACACGTTGTGGTCACGGAGTACGTGGCTAAGAAGAGCTCAAGGCTATTACTCTTTTCAGCACTCACGTCAGAGGAGCCACTGATCCTGGACAAAGCGGCGCTGATCAGCCTGGTGCCTGCTGAATCTCGAGACATACTGCGAGAGAACGACCATGTTTTCGTCGAGGGTCTCGCCGTAGAGCACGATACTCTCACACTGATCGTTTGGGGAAGCGGGCAGCACGACAAGCAGGGTTTCCGCTGGCACTGTGAGTATGATCTGCGGGAGCGCTCTATCAGGTGTGCTGAAGAGCGCATGGCGCACTAGAACAACGTTTCCACTTCAGCTACTGCTCTGCCGACGCGAGTTGCACGTCAACAGACATGCGGGCCACCTTGAAGTAAACCGAGTGCCCCGACCTACCGACTCGCAGGATCACCTGCCCAAGAAACGGCGTTTGGAGCGAGTCATTGGAGGAGCAGATGCGAGGCACCGTCCAGCCGGCGCCCGCGAGAATTCCTAGCCACAGCACAAAAGCCATCACTCTCATCACGCGGCCAAAATTGTCCTCAATGACCGCCGTCTGTGCGTAGACGTCACCGAGCCGCTGGCGAGCTCCGGAACAAGCTGCACTGACGGTGCCAACCAGATAGAAGCCGATCCCGTCGACAATTCTGAACACATTGCGAAGGGCACAAGCTGCCAAGGGGCCACGCTGGCTGGTGCCGACGACTCGAATGCCGATGATGGCCTTGCCCAGAGTGGCGCCACAGGACGCTTCCATTAGCCAGCCATAAAGAAAAAGCATCAGCGCATTGCTCGTGATCGCCAGGAGCAGCGATGCCGTTGTGAGTTGCAATTCTGTAGCCGACACCGTCCCCAAGCGCATGAAAACCCATGCGTCTATGATTGCGAACAATCCAAATAAAACCGCGAGATCCAAACTGAACGCAAGAAAACGGTCTCCCAGGCGCGCGAATCGGTATTGGCCGGAATTATGAATTCGGCTTGGAGGAGCAGGCGCAGAAGTGGCGTTTTTACTTGGCTCGACGATGCCGGACTCTTCCAGCATGTACTGACCGGGGGGAATGGGCTCACCGCAGACATCGCAATTCTTCGCGGAAGAGCTGACTTGGCTTTGGCAGCAGGGACATTCCATACTGGTACCCACACGCGGAGCTACAATCGTCAAAGCATAACCCGTTCCGAGAGGCTTTAAGCATAACCAAAGGACATCGGCGTGGGGGCATTGGCCTGCTGACCTTCGAGTGAATTTCAGCAATTTACCGGTGCAATACCGCAGGCTTGGGCATCAAAGCCCGTAGCTTAAGGAAGATCGACAGTGAAAGCACAGATCAAGCTGGGGCGTATTGCCGGAATTGAGATCGGACTCCACTATAGCTGGTTCATCATCGCCATCCTGATTGCCTTGTCTCTGAAGGATCAGTTTCGGACGGTGAACCCGGACTGGTCGCCGGCCCTGATGTGGGTCATCGCTCTGGTGACAGCAGTACTCTTCTTTGCGGCCTTGCTACTTCATGAATTGGCACATTCTCTGGTGGCCAAGAGCCGCGGCCTCAAGGTGCGTGCGATCACTTTGTTTGCCCTGGGCGGGGTTTCACAAATTGAGTCGGAAGCCACCGACGCCAAATCCGAGTTCTGGATCGCGATTGTGGGGCCGCTAACCAGCCTTGCGATTGGCGTTGTTTGCCTTGGGGTAGAACGTGTCGCTTTTCCGGGGCAAGCAACTGAACCGGCAGCACCGGTAGCCGCGCTGCTCACCTGGCTGGGCCGAATTAATGTTGTACTCGCCGTTTTCAACATGATTCCAGGTTATCCACTCGATGGCGGGCGCGTTCTGCGCTCCATAATCTGGTGGATAGGCCGCAGTCAGGAACGGGCGACAAAATGGGCTTCCTCTGTCGGCCAGGCAGTTGCGTTCCTATTCATTTTGTACGGACTCTTTGGCTTCTTCACCGGGCGTAATTACGAGGGGCTCTGGCTGGCGTTCATCGGCTGGTTTTTGCTGGATGCGTCCCGCAGCACATCGTTGCAGATGGAAATCCTCTCTGGCCTGCGTGGCCGCCGCGTGGCCGACATCATGGAACGGGATTGCACACTGGTGGAAGGGCATATTAGCTTGCAGGACTTCGTTGATGAGTACGTCCTTCGCAGCGGCCGCCGCTGTTTTATCGTCGAGCAGAATAATTCCTTGGTGGGGCTGATCACTCCGAATGAAGTCAAGAAAGTGCCCCGTGACGAGTGGCCGCAAACCAGCGTCCAGAGCGTGATGGTCCCCCTGAAGCAGTTGCACGTAGTGACGCCGGACACTCCCGCTGTTCAAGCGCTCGACTTGCTGACCAAGCAGGACATCAACCAGGTGCCGGTCGTCTCCGATGGTCACTTAATCGGGATTTTTTCGCGGGGACAGGTAATCCGCTACTTGCAGGCGCATGCTGAGCTCGGTGGGCGGTGAACTACTTGCCGGTTCCGGACGAATCCGCTTTCAAAGTCCGCACGAACGAAACAATCTGCCAGCGCTCGGTCTCGGACAGACGTGCAAAAGGCGGCATACCGACTTTCATGTTGCCGTTCGTAACCTTCCAGAAGATCGAACCATCACTCTGCTTCTGAACGTCCGGCAGGGTCAGGTTGGCAGCGTCCTGCAAACCGGTTCCGTCTCCGTTGTGACATTCGGCACAGTGCCGCAGGAACAGCTTCTTGCCGCCGCCAAGAGCGTCGGCATTGCCCGCCAGCGGGTTTTTCTTCGCGGCAGCATCCGCGGGCGCCACCCATTTGGGATCGGGTTTGTACTGCGTGTTCTGAGCTACAACGATTCCAGCGAGCAGAGTTGCCCCCGCCAAGATCAGCGCCAATTTCAACCTTTTCCTCCAAAGAGCCGCGCGACCTTTCTTCCGAAACCGCGGACCTCATAACTATATCCGATACGGAACAGAACGGGACTGCCGACATCGGTCAGGCGCACCGCCGGCGCGAAGTGAAGAGAAGCGTTGTCGCTCAATTGCCAGGCAATCACCGGCGCCAGGTAGTGCGTAGTATTATGCAAGCCAAAACCCAAAGTACTTCCCAGTCCACCATACATCTCCAGGCCAGCCGCGAAATTCTCGCGGCATAATCGGCACTGCTTGGCTGAGGCCATCGTGGCCAAAGGGCGGTAAAACCCAACTGCATAGCCAAACTCGAAGCCCTCATTTTCCGAAAGGTTCTTTTCAACGATGAAATTCTCCGCGAAGTTCCAGCTATGAATGTCGCTGGACAATATCAGCTTGGTTTCCAGCTCGTGCGCGCGAGTCTTACTCAGCTCGGCAACCGGCTCATCCGCGTCACCAGTGTTGCCGACGATTTCTTTAAATATATGGCTAGCCTCGTTGATGTTCTCGTACTCAAGATATAAGACGGGATTGATGCGGTGCTCGCGCGAGAGGACACGAAAACGGTTTTCCAACCGCCATCCTGTGAAAACACCACTATCGCCTACCGTAGACTGCCCCTCCAGATAGAGTTCCGACGTCCACCATGCTTTAACTCCGTACTCCAATTCCATGTAGGGGGCGAAGAACGCAGACTGCCCTGCGCCCGGAGTGCCGACCGTAGCGGAAGTGCCGATTTCCAGGTTTCTGGGTTCTTCCAGATGATGATCGTAGGTGACAAAGTAAGGAGCTTCCTGTGCACGCACAACCTGGGCAGGAAGAAAGAACAAGAGAGACAGAAGTGCAGGGATCACGATGCTTTTCATAGTTGCAACTCAGTTGCAGTTACGAGGAACACCGTAATTATCTACTTTGGCGAGCAAAAGACAACCACCGTGCAGAATTTTCGTTGCAATGCAGTTGCAACTACTTGCATCAATGCGGCGCATTGAGGGCCGATGCAGTTCGGCACTGGGCGCAATAGCCACCGACTTCGAGGCGGGTAACAACGATATGAAAGCGGCAATCCCGCTGGATTTGGCCTTTCAGTCGGTCGAACAAATCGCTCTCGAATTCAGTAATGCGCCCGCAACGCAGGCAGGCCATATGGATGTGATCGCGCCGAGGACGCCTTTCATAGAAATGCTTCTCGCCCTCGAGGTGCATGAGGTCAAGTTCATCCACAAGTCCATGGCGCTTCAGCAGGCCGAGGGTACGGTAAACAGTCACGCGATCGATATTGGGATCAATCTTGCGCGCTCGCCTCAGGATCTGGGCGGCGTCCAGATGTTGCTTCGCAACCTCGACGACCGCCAGGACAGTCCGGCGCTGGCGAGTCATGCGCAGGCCGCGCGACATGAGTTCAGCTTGTAGGCGTCCGGGAGCTTCGGTTTCCGGTAAGGGCATATTCTTAGTTGCCACTCGATTGCAATAATCTACACTAACTGTCCACGGATCAAAAGGACAGCAGCATTTGTGCTGGCTTTTGCTTGCCGGGTGACGCAAGAGTGCTCCCAGGTAAGGAAAAATGCCAACGCAGATTTATAATCACGTGCAAATCATGCATGCGCAACTTCTCAGCCTGCTGACAGTCCCCGAACAGAAACACCTTCACGACGTCTTGCTGGATTGGCGCGAAGACTGGATCAACTTCCTGCGCCACGCTCCCGCGATTTTGCTGATCATCGTAGTCGCTTTCGTGGTCCTACGAATCGTGCGCGCGCTGATTCGCAGGATTTCGAAGTTGTCGGCCGGAAGACTGACAACCGGGCTGCGCGAACAGCAAATCCGCACCTTGGCGAGCGTTTTGAATAGCGTTGTCACCGTGGTAGTGATTTTTGTCACGATTCTTCTCGTCCTGCAAAAGATCGACATCAATATCGGGCCATTACTGGCAAGCGCTGGTGTGGCTGGACTCGCCATTGGCTTTGGGGCCCAGACGCTGGTTCACGATTACATCAATGGCTTTTTCGTCCTGTTGGAAGATCAATACAACCTCGGGGACACGGTGCGCCTGGCAGGGGTGAAAGGAACCGTTGAGCATTTGACACTGCGCCGTACCATGCTCCGTGACGACGACGGCACTGTGCACATGATCCCAAACAGCCAGATCACGGTCGTCTCGAACATGACGCGCGATTGGGCGCAACTAGCGCTGAAGATCACGGTGGCGTATGAAGAATCCAGCGACAAAATCATAAATTTATTGCAGCAGGTCGGCGCCGATATCCGGCACGATCGGATGTTTGAGGAGGACATTGTGGATGTTCAGGTCCCAGGAATTGATCGCGTAGGTAACGGCGAGGCCGAATACCTGGTCCTGGTGAAGACCCGGCCCAACAAGCAGTATGGAGTCAGCCGCGAGTTCCGCAGGCGCATCAAGGAATGCTTCGAGAAGAACAACGTCAAGCCAGGTCCTCCGGGCCGCGTGTACATGACCGAGAGCAGCGCCGAGCGAAGATAATGTCGGATTTGAGGGCGCCCCAATCTCTGGGCAATAAATTCCTTCAATACCGCTCATAACTTTTTCCGATTGTCGTGCCACTTCCGCACACGATAACCTTAATGGTTCCCAATCATTCCCCCAATGCTCACGGTTGTGCTGAGGCTGACCACCAACTAAGGAGAACCATGTCGACAGAACTGCGTAATTTCCTGGCCATCCCGTATGACGAACTCGAAGAGATGAATCTGAAGGCGAAGAAGCAGCGGATGGAGCGGGTCGCGACAGGCAAAGTTCAGGAAGACCGGCTGAAGTATCTTACGGACGAAAAGCGCATCAAGGCCGTGACCGTGCTCTTCAGCGATTTGGAAGGCCGGCTACACATGCTGGACTATGACAAGAAATTTCTTCTGAAGTCCTGGGATAACCTGACCTTCGACGGCTCCTCGATTCGCGGTTTCACAGCGCAGCGTGAAAGCGATCTCCGACTTGGCATCGATTGGGGCGCCTTTTACTGGGCCCCGGCTGACGTGTTTGGCCCTGGCAAAGTTCTCGTTTTCGGAGACGTGATCGACAAGGGCGGAACCCCCTACAGCGCCGATATTCGCGGAATTCTTAAGAGCTACGCACAAGAACTGCACAAAAGACAGGGCTATACGCTCAATGCCGCCAACGAGATCGAAGGATTTCTCTTTCAGAGTGCTGATGCCGAGCGCCATTTTCACGAAACACACCGCTTCGAGTATGTGAATACGGGCGGTTACTACCACTCTCTGCCGGGAGATCCACTGCGCACCTTTATCGACACCACTGCCGAAGTGCAGCGGGCCATGGGTTTCCAGAACGAAAAAGATCACCCCGAAGTTGCGCCCTCGCAATTCGAAATCAATTACAGCTACGCCGAAGTGGTTGCGGCCGCCGATCAGATTCAGCTCTATAAGCTCATCTGCCGTCAGGTAGCGACCAAGATGGGCCTCACCGCTTCCTTCCTGCCGAAACCAGTTGTCGGCGTCAACGGTAACGGGATGCACACAAATGTGTCCATCAGCACTAATGGAAAAAACCTGTTCTGGGACCCCGAGGGTGAGGAGCAACTCAGCAAAGCAGGATGGGAATTCATCGATCGCATTCTTAGTTCAGCCAATGACATTTGCCTCGTGCTGAACTCGAGCGTTAATGCCTATCGGCGGCTCGATCCCCACTTTGAAGCCCCCAATCAGATTAAGGCATCGCCAACCGATCGCGGGTCGATGGTCCGCATTCCCATCGGCAATGAACGCAGCATGCGTGTCGAGGTACGGTCGGTTGCTCCCGACGCGAACCCCTACATGGTGATGTACTCGATATTCAAAACGGGGGTGGAAGGCGAGACTGCAAAAATCGAGAACCTGCGCCAAGCGGAGCGCTACCTGCCCGATAACATCTACACGGCGCTCGAGAACTTCCGCCACTCGGACTGGACAACGAAGTTGTTTGGGGCTGACGTGAAAGGCCGTTTTGCCGACCTCAAGCAGGCCTCCGCCGATCGTTGCCCGCGCCTGCTCGGCACGTTTGTCAAAGCTCCCGAAGTGCAGTATCACCACGACGTTTACAACCAGTACCTCTGGAATCTGTTCTAGAAGGCTGTGCGTTGCGCAGCAGCCCCGGCCAGAGCCGGGCTTTTCTTTGCCGGGCAAAGTGTCTCTGCCAGACTTGGGGCAACTTGCCGAGGGAGGCTGGCACCTAAGCCCACGGCGAGATTTGTATGCCGAAGGCAGGGGAGCCGAATCAGGAGCAGGGAGCACCATTTCATGAACATTATTAGGCTTGTAGCGAAGTTCGTCATCGCCCTTTCCACGGTACTGATGGTCGCGCTGTTCGCATTCGCACAGCAAACGCAGGAGATGCCCTCTCAGAGTACTCCACCGCAAGTCACGCATCACATGTCCAACGGGGAGAAGCAGAAGACATCTGCGGGAAAGGGGTATCTGGTCGACGTCAACACCGCCAGCAAGGAAGAACTGGCTGCGCTTCCAGGATCCAACCCTGACCTGGCGCAAAATATCATCAGTGGACGTCCCTACGCCAAGAAGACTGATCTGGTTCGCAAGAAAGTCGTGCCCAAAGGCGCCTACGACCAGATGCAGGGGCAGATCATTGCGAAAAAGACTCAAAACATGAAGTAGGCTTTGCACTAACGGGACTAGCACGAACCCGCATGTAGTCTCGTGTTCTTTGTGCGCCCTTTCATTTCATCTGCACGTGCGTCTACACACCTCCTTATGCACGCCGAAACAACGTCGCATAACAAATTCCTCTCCCCTGCATAGATATTTTCAATTCAGTATTCGAATCTTCGAGGACTCTGCGGGCGTCTATTCAGACAATTGAGATAGTTTGTCCCGAGGGCCGCGTGAACTCTGAACTTCGACCGGCGACATGGAAGGTATTGCTCGCGTTCGCCACCATCTATTTCGTGTGGGGATCAACCTTTCTGGCGATTCGGATCGGGGTATTGGAAGTTCCGCCGCTGCTGTTTGCTGCGATTCGATTCAGCATCGCCGGGCTGGTGCTATATGCATGGATGCGGGCACGCGGAACGGCCTCGCCGACGGGCAGTGAATGGATTCGCGTATCCCTGCTGGGTACCTTGATTTTTCTGGTGGACTACGGATGCCTGTTCTGGGCCGAAAGGCGCATTGCCTCTGGAATCGCTGCCGTGGTACTCGCTACTATTCCCGTATTCATAACGTTGTTGGACATCCTCGTTTTACGCACGCATCGGCTGACAATTCGGCTTGCCGCGGCTCTTGCCATCGGAGTGCTCGGGGTTGCCGTGCTGATGAACAACAGGATCTCATTTGGCGAAGCCGCGATTGATCGCGCCGGGGCGGCCGCTTTGCTGGTGGCCTCATTTACCTGGTCGATTGCGACAATTCTTACTCGCAAGCTGAGACTCCCCGCTTCAAAGCCAATGAGCGCTGCGGCGCAGATGATCGTGGGCGGTCTGGCTTTGTTTCTCGCCGCAGGAATCAGCGGTGAATTCGCATCGTTCCAAATTGCGGCGGTTTCTGTGCACGCCTGGTTGGCGCTGGTGTATCTGATTACGGCTGGCTCCATTGCCGGATTTACCGCTTACATCTGGCTCTTACATTACGAATCGCCAACCAAGGTTGGCACCTACGCTTACGTGAATCCCGTGGTAGCGGTCGCCTTCGGTTATTTCTTTGGCGGCGAAATGGTCGGTTTGCGTACGATTCTGGGCACGTTGCTCGTGCTCGTAAGCGTGCTCGCGATCACGACAATTCCAAAGAAAGCAGTAGTGGAAAACGCGACGGCAGAGGCTCGTCGCGACCTTCAGCCCGCGGAAGGGGACTGAGAGCGCATATTCACTGTCTCCGTTACGTGGGAATGACCGTGCCATCGAACTGCAACCGTCCCACAGCTCGCTTCTGCGGAAGCTTGCCAACCGCCGTTGCGTCCATCACGCGCTTCCAGGCAATCTGAAAACGCTCCATCTCCTCCTGTGTTCCAACAGTGATGCGTACCCAGGTGGGCATAATAGGCCAAATCCGTCCAATGAAGACGTCCTGAGCTGCCATTGCATCTATCGCTTCTTTGCCCGGGCGTTTTGCGTCGAGCATGAAGAAGTTGGATTGAGAGGGGATGAAAGAATAACCGTGGCTGCGTAGCCACTCGAAGGTCTGTGCACGCACCCTGCTGTTGATGCGTTTGCGTTCGGAGACAAGCTGGCTGTCTTTAAGACTAGCCATCCCCGCGGCTACCGCCGTAACCGGCATCGCGCTCCAGCCGTTATAGTCCTGAATTTTCTCGAGGAGATCAGGGCGCGCTATCGCAACTCCACAGCGCAGGCCAGCCATTCCGTAGATCTTTGAGAAAGTGCGTAGGACGATGACGTCCTTATCGGCCTTTACCATATCTATCGCGGAGGTTGCGTCGGCAAAGTGGATGTAGGCTTCATCCACCAGCACAATGGAATCTTTAGGCTTATGATCGACCAGATATTCGATATCTGAGTGGCTGGTCAAGGTACCGGTCGGATTATTCGGCGTGCAAATGTAGAAGAGTCCGCCATCGGGAGCAGCGTCCAGCATTGCCCGAACATCGTGCGCGTAGTCTTTCGTGAGGGGGACATTCACGGTGCGCGCGCCGGCGTGATCGGCAGCGTACAGTCCCGCCTCATATCCCGGATTGGCTGTGACATAGCTTCGCTCGCGTGAGGTGAAACACAAGACCGAATGGTGAAGTGCCGGGCTTGACCCTGGAAACACAGCGACGTATTCGGGTCGGAGGCCCTCAGTACGAGCGAAGGCGACGATCAAATCGTCGGTCAGAGAAAGCGAATATCGTCCCCCCTGGGGTGCAATAGCGGCAATAGCGTCACGCGCTGTCTGGCAGGGACCAAGTGGGTTCTCGTTCTGATCGATAATGACAGCCCCATTCGGATATGCTTTCTCTCGCGCGCCCGCGAGCATGGGCTCGGTAACAATACGCATGGCCAGGGCAGCCATGCCGGTGGCTTGCAGAAACGAGCGGCGGGACGATATGGGCATCCTGCGCCTCCAAAATTTGCGGCGACCATGTTACTGCATAAATCCTTAATAAATGAATTCGAAGGCAAGAATTGGAGAAACCAAGTACCAGGCTCGCACGTCGGTGTGGCAGGAGATCACCAATGCTCAAATCGGAGATGAAGTTTAGCGCCGTAAACGACTCTGTGTTGCAGGCAATCGGCAATACGCCCGTCGTGAGGCTACGTAAGATCGTCGAGCCGGGAATGGCCGACGTCGTCATCAAGCTTGAATATTACAGTCCCACCGGTTCATACAAAGACCGCATGGCGCTGGCGATGATCGAGGGTGCTGAGGCGCGCGGCGAACTGAAGCCAGGAATGCGGGTCGTCGAATACACGGGTGGAAGCACTGGTACTTCACTGGCTTTGGTGTGCGCGGTGAAAGGCTACCAGTTCTCCCCGGTCTCATCGAACGCATTTGCGCGCGAGAAACTGCAGACCATGCGGCTGTTTGGCGCTGATCTTCACCTGATTGAGAGCTCTGACGGCAAGCTCACTCCCGAGCTCTTTCAGAAGATGATCAGCACCGCTGCCAGAATGGGAGCCGAGCCGAACAGCTTCTATACCGACCAGTTCAACAACAAGGATTCGATCCGAGGCTACATGGGGATCGCGGATGAACTGCTGGAGCAGGTGGGGACGATTGACGTTTTCTGCGCCGGAGTGGGAACGGCCGGCATGATTGTCGGCGTATCGCGAGGCCTGAAAAGAGGCGGCTCCAAAGTACGCATTGTAGCGTTAGAACCCGAGTCTTCAGCTGTCATCACGACCGGCAAAGGTGGTCCCCACCGAGTCGAAGGGATTGCGGCTGGTTTCGTACCTCCACATCTCAAACGCGAAGAGTACGACGAGGCCAGAGCAATTTCAGAGTCAGCCGCTCGCGAGATGGCACGGCGTCTGGCAAAGGAAGAAGGTATCTTCGCCGGGACCTCAACCGGGCTGAATGTCGTTGCGGCCCTGCAGCTCGCCAAGGAGCTAGGACCGGGTAAGACAGTCGCGACGGTTGCGGTCGATAGTGGAATGAAGTATCTGGCGGGAGATTTGTTTCAGGAGTGATGTTTAAGAGCTTTGGGGACGGACGCAGCGGCCGTCCCTATGTGTTGTCATCTCACAGCGAGCTCATATTCGCCAGGAACTCGCCATTCGACCTGGTCTTGCTCAGCTTATCAATGAGCAACTCCATAGCTTCTACCGGTGACAGCGGGTTCAACACCTTGCGCAGGACCCATATGCGCTGCAGGTCTTCCTTCGGGATGATCAGCTCTTCCTTACGCGTACCAGACCTTTGAATGTCGATGGCCGGGAAAACACGCTTGTCGGACAGCTTGCGATCGAGAATGACTTCGCAATTGCCCGTGCCTTTGAATTCTTCGAAGATCACGTCGTCCATACGGGACCCGGTATCGATTAAGGCGGTGGCCACGATCGTCAGCGAACCACCTTCTTCGATATTTCGGGCTGCTCCGAAGAAGCGCTTCGGACGCTGCAGTGCATTCGAATCCACGCCGCCGGATAGAACTTTGCCGGAAGGCGGAACGATCGTGTTGTACGCACGCGCCAGACGCGTAATCGAGTCAAGGAGGATCACCACATCGCGCTTATGCTCAACCAGGCGCTTGGCTTTCTCAATCACCATCTCGGCAACCTGGACGTGACGGGCGGCTGGCTCGTCGAACGTCGAAGAGATCACCTCGCCCTTAACCGAGCGTTGCATGTCAGTAACTTCTTCGGGGCGCTCGTCAATCAGCAGGACGATCAGCACCACCTCGGGGTGGTTGGTCGTGATGGAATTGGCGATGCTCTGAAGAATCATCGTCTTGCCGGCGCGGGGCGGAGAAACGATCAGACCTCGCTGGCCTTTACCGAGCGGCGTCAGCAGGTCCATAACCCGGGCGCCGATGTTCTCGCGCACGGTCTCGAGTTTGAGGCGCTCTTCCGGGTAAAGCGGCGTCAGGTTGTCGAAGAGAATCTTGTTGCGTGCTTCTTCGGGCGATTCGAAGTTGACCGCCTCAATTTTGACGAGCGCGAAGTACTTCTCTCCCTCGTGCGGCGGACGGACTTGGCCGCTAATCGTATCGCCGGTTTTCAGATCGAATTTACGAATCTGGGAGGGAGAGACGTAGATGTCATCCGGACCCGGCAAGTAGTTGTAATCGGGCGAGCGCAGGAAGCCGTAGCCGTCGGGCAGGATTTCGAGCACGCCCTCGGCAAAGATGTGGCCTTCTTTTTCGCTCTGCGCCTGGAGGATCTTGAAGATCAGATCTTGCTTGCGCAGTCCGCTGGCACCGGGCAGGTCCAAGGTCCTCGCGATCTTGGTTAGCTCGGTAATGTTCTTTTCTTTGAGTTCAGCTATGGTCATGTTCACCTACTGGGAATATTCAAGGCAGGCTGGGTGGGGCTAATCACACCGCGCGGGGCACGCGGCGGGGCTGTTTCAGGCAGCCCGCCGTTGTGCCTCCGATACGTTTTCTGGTTCCGACAGAACTCGTGTACGCTCTGAATCCGCTATCCGATCCAAAACTTCGTTCATGGTTTCCTGGATGCGGGTGTTGGGCTTGTGAAACTTACGCGTGGCCTTGGACGCAAGCTGGCAGAGCATATAACGGTTCCGCAAAGTATGTAAAGCATCAAAAACACGATCAGAACGCATGATGACCTTCTCCTAAATTCTTAAGCTTTGGCCGGACTCACCCTAACCCAAGCCCTCAGGGTGACAGCGCCCCGCGCCCGGGGTTTGGTCCTAAAGATTAGATGGGTTCTGGTACGGGGTAGTTTCAAACTACATCCGTACAGATGCTCCGCACTGCCCGAAAGTTGCTCATTTTTCTGGATTTGGCTTTCGCAGCGGAGGTTCGGAATCAGCCAAGTACGACAGTGTTCCCTGGGAACACTGAAGACTAGCCGAAACAAAGGGGAGGGTCAAGGAATTTTTGGACAAGGGTTATACCCAGAAGGTTCGATCCAAGGTTCGGTATTGGATGGCCTCTGCTATGTGCTTGGATTCAATGGAAATAACGCCTTCCAAGTCGGCTATTGTGCGGGAAACTTTGAGGATGCGATCATGTGCACGGGCGCTGAGGCCCTGCTGGGTCATGGCGCGTTCCAGAAGCCGCTCGCATTCCGGCGACAAATCGCAGTGGGCCCTGATCTGGCGAGGGCTCATCTGGGCGTTGCAGTAGATTTTGTCAGCGCGAAAGCGGTTAAGCTGAGTTTGGCGCGCGCGCATCACGCGCTCGCGAATGTGGGCTGAACTCTCGGGGGATGAAGCGGAACGTAGCTCCTTATAATTCACAGCGGGAACGTCAATGTGGATGTCAATCCGATCCAAAAGAGGTCCTGAAATCTTCGAAATGTAATGCTGAATCATGGGCGGGGTGCAATGGCACTCTCGACTCCGATCATTGAAGTAGCCGCAGGGACAAGGATTCATTGCCGCCGCCAACATGAACCGTGCAGGAAAGGTTAGTGACATGGAGGCGCGGGCGATACAGACTGTCCCATCTTCTAGCGGTTGCCGCATCACTTCGAGCACGTTCCGGGGGAACTCAGGCAGTTCGTCGAGGAATAACACCCCATTATGGGCGAGTGACACCTCGCCGGGCCGGGGAATAACCCCGCCGCCGATCAAGCCAGCGTCCGAAATCGTGTGATGAGGAGAGCGAAACGGGCGGACTCCCACGAGGCCCGCGCCGGGATCGAGCACGCCGGCCACGCTATGGATCTTGGTCGTCTCTAGAGCCTCTTCAAAGGTGAGGGGAGGCATGATGGTGGGCATCCGCTTGGCAAGCATGGTCTTGCCCGAGCCCGGGGGCCCAATCATCAGGATGTTATGTCCGCCGGCACAAGCAACTTCCAGAGCGCGTTTGGCGGTGTGCTGGCCGCGGACATCCTTGAAGTCCACTGCGGATTCCTGCGCAGTGGTCAGAAGAGCGGCCGCATCCACTTGGAACGGCACAATGCCGTTTCCCGTGTTGATGAGGTGAATAACATCGACGAGCGATCGGACAGGATAGACGGCGACGCCACCGACCATCGCCGCCTCCCGTGCATTAATCTCCGGAACTACCAGGCGGGCAATCTTCTTTCCTCGGGCCTCGACGGCTATGGGCAATGCCCCTCGAACCCCCCGAATCCCTCCATCGAGAGACAGCTCGCCCACAAACAGGCAGTCCGAGACATCCTTTTTACTGAGACCACCATAAGCGCCCAAAATGCCGAGCGCCATGGGGAGATCGAAACCGGAGCCTTCTTTCCGAATATCGGCAGGGGCAAGATTGATCGTGATCTGCGTCGGAGGAATATCGTAGCCGCAGTTCTTCAGCGCTGCGCGAACCCGCTCACGGCTCTCCCGGACAGCCGCATCCGGGAGGCCGACAGTGTGAAAGTGGTCCTCCTGCATCTTGATGCCGGAAACGTCTACCTCTACTTCAATCAGACTGGCGTCGATTCCGTAAACGGCAGCACTCAGAGTCTTGTAAAGCATATGGACACACGGATACGCGCGGGAACGGAGCAGAGAAGAGGAGCCAATCTGGGTTGAAGATAACCGCTCGAGCATCGCTGACACGGTGATTGCGGTCACTGTGGCAGGTGATAGCACCGGGGAACTTGCTTTGTCATTACGAAAGTCTAGCGATCGCGATTTGTAATTGTTTACTGGAATGTTATCTACTACGATTTTCTAGAAGCAGAAGACGCTCGTGATTTGAACTACATGGATGGGAGTTCCATGGGCGAAGCGAAGCAAATTTCCAAGGAGGTTCGAGAAGCCAGCCACTTGGAACATGAAGAACATCGGCTTTGGCGATGGGCGCTGTGGCTGCTTGTGCTTCTTGCCGTTGCTGTAGCGCTGCTCTCCTGGGAGCGGCTGCAGAGCCTTCCTTACAGCCTGGGGGCGCTACCAGTTGGTCTGCTGGTATTGATGATTCTATTCGCGGCTTACGCATACGGGCGTAAACGCGAGGTGTCGGAGCTCAAAACCCTTCTTCGCGGTCTGCAAGACCGGGTGGGCGCTGCCCCTTCTGAAGAACAACTCGACCAGTTAAGCCAGGTTCTGCAAAGATCGCAGCGCAACTTCAAGGAACTCATCGATAGCTTCGACGATATTGCCTTCGCGGTTTCGCTCGACGGAACGCTACGCACCATCAATCGACAGTGCGCCTCGGTTCTGGGTCTTCCTTACCAGCAAATCGTTGGAAAGCGGCTGGACGATTTTGTGCTCGAGCCGAAGCGGCCGGACACCGAAAAAGATCTGCCCTTGTTCCTGCAAAAGCGGCGCTGGGCTGGCCTGGTTCGAGTGCAGCTAACAGGTGGGCGCATCTTCTATTTCGATTGCGTGCTAAACGCCATCCTGGCAAGTGAGGAGGTTGTAGGGGTCAGTGTTCTCGCCCGCGACGTAACCAGCGAACGCCAGAAAGAAACACGCTTCACCGAGTTGTTCGAGACGTTGCAGGAAGGAGTTTACTTCAGCACTCCCGAAGGCAAATTGCTGGACGCGAACCCAGCATTGGTGCAGATGCTGGCGTACAGCACCAAAGAAGAGCTGCTGTCCACGGATGTGAAATCTCTGAATTTCAATGCTGCAGAACCGCCGATGCTTGGCCGCGCCAGCGACGACCGCGGTGGCGTGCGCGCGCGCGAAATCACGCTGCGACGTAAGGATGGCAAGCCGAGCGTATTTCTAGATACTTCCCGCGCGGTCTGGGATCCTGCCGGCCAAGTGATTCGATATCAGGGCACGCTGGTCGACATCAGCGAACGGCGACAGATGGAGCGGCAGCTCCGAGAACAGGAAGAATTTCAGCGCCACTTACTCGAGAGCTTTCCCGATCTCATCCTGGTTATCGACACCGGCGAACGCTACTCCTTCATCAGTTCACGGGCACGTGATCTGCTCGGCTTCGAACCGGAAGCATGGTTGGGGAAAAAGATTTCGGACATTCAAGAGCAATCCCCCGAATTCCTCGAACTGTGCCGAAGCGTTTTAGCGGGGAAGAGCACGTTCGGTTTTTGCGAGTACGGGGCCAGACACCGAAATGGAACCTGGTGCACGATGCGAGCCTCGGCGAGTCCTTTGTATGGTGCTGGCCCAGAGACGGTCAAGGGCGTCGTGGTTTCAGTACGCGACATCACGGTAGAGAAGAAAATGGAGCAGCAGGTCATTCAAAGTGAACGTCTTGCTGCCATGGGACAAATGATCGGCGGCTTCGCGCACGAGTTGAACAATCCTTTAACCGGCATCCTGGGACTGAGTGAGATGTTGCAAGACGCCGAAGTAGCCGAAAATACTAAGAAGCAATTGGCGATGATCCATTCCCAGGCCCGGCGCGCCGCAGAAATCGTTCAGAACCTGGTGTTCTATTCGCGTCCGCCCGCGCCCGGAAAAAGCCGAGTCAATCTCAGCGAACTAGTGCAACGGAGCCTGCACCTGCAGGCTTATTCCCTGCGCAAGAACAACATTACCGTCGATTTCCAACCCGACGATTCCCTGCCCTCCGTTGCCGGTGATCCTAATCAACTGGTGCAAGTTTTCTGGAATTTGATTGTGAACGCCGAACAGGCAATACGGGAGGTTCGCGAAAAGGGTACGTTGAGAATTCGTCTGGGAAGAAGTGAAAACTCCGTGTGGGTAGTCTTTCAGGATGACGGGCCGGGGATTCTGGCCGAGAACCTGTCGCGCATTTTTGATCCTTTCTACACGACCAAGCGTCCCGGACGCGGGACAGGTCTTGGCCTGAGCATATGCAAGGCCGTTCTGAAAGAGCA